>Ga0302314_10002354_pt1 | contig 35127 bp, 28 predicted proteins | sample III_Palsa_N2_3_FD_200533 | JGI IMG/M metagenome (GOLD analysis project Ga0302314, IMG submission 200533) | Peat permafrost microbial communities from Stordalen Mire near Abisko, Sweden - III_Palsa_N2_3 | ecosystem: Environmental > Terrestrial > Soil > Palsa > Peat permafrost | place: Sweden...
GGCGGGGTGCTGCTGTTCTGCGAGCACGGCACCGCGCCGGACGCCTCGGTGCGCCGCTGGCAGGACCGGCTGACGCCGCTGTGGAAGCCGCTCGCGGGCGGCTGCCATCTCAACCGCGACATCCCGGCGCTGCTGCGTGAAGGCGGGTTTCGTATCGTTGACATGGAGCAGCTTTACCTGCCGGGACCGCGTCCGTTGACTTACAACTACTGGGGTAGTGCCATGGCTGTGGACTCCACAGCAACCTAGAAACCTCTGATCAATCGTGACCCCGGCGAAAGCCGGGGTCCAGAGGCCAAGCGCAGTGCTGGATTCCCTGGATTCCGGCGTTCGCCGGAATGACAGTTCTTAATTGTTCAGGGGTTCCTAAGGCTTCCCTGATCCCGCCACCGGCTCAAGCGCAATCTCGAACAGCTTCGGCCAGCGCTTGCCGGTGACATAAAGATGCCCGCTGTGCGGATCGTAGGCGATGCCGTTCAGCACATCGTCCCGCGGGTCCCAGTCGGCTGGCTTGGGAAAGCTCTCCTTCAGCGTCGCCAGGTCGATCCAGCTCTCCACCACACCGGTCTCGGGCACGATCACCGCGATGCGGTCGCTGTGCCACACATTGGCGTAGATGCGCCCGCGCGCATATTCCAGCTCGTTCAGCAGGATGATGGCGGTGTCGCCGTCGTGGACGTCGATATGGCCGTTGGTGAGAAAGCTCTGCGGATCGACGAAATATAGCGAGGCGGAGCCATCGCTCTGGATCAGCTGCTTGCCGTCATAGGCCAGCCCCCAGCCCTCGCCATTGAAGCTGAACTGCCCGATCTGTTTGAGCTGCAAGTCGTAGACAAAGCCGGTTTTCTCCTTCCAGGTCAGCTGAACGATATGGTCGCCGACCAGGGTGGCGCCCTCGCCGAAATAGCGCGATGCCAGCGGCACCGAATTCACGATTTTGCCGCTGGCCAGGTCGCGGATCGCCAGGGTGGACTGGCCGTAGCTGCCGGCGCTTTCGATCAGCCGCCCCTTGCCCTCCAGCGCCAGCCCCTCGGTGAAGGACTTGGGGTCGTGCGGGTATTCCCGCACCAGATGCCAGTGCAGCAGGGGCGCGGAGGCCTGCGGATCGGCCGCACCGGCTCCGGGGGAGCCGAGCGCGGCGACGAGAAGGGCCAGTGCCGGTACAATTCGCATGCCGTCTATCCAATAGAAAGAAGTGGTTCACATGATTCGCAGCATGACGGGCTATGCCCGCGCCGAACAACAGGGTCCCTGGGGACGACTGAGCTGGGAACTGCGCTCCGTCAATCATCGTTATCTGGACCTGCAAATCAAGGTCCCGGACGAATTTCGTGTGCTGGAGCCGGAATTGCGCGAGGAGCTGGGCCCGATCGGCCAGCCCGAGCCGATGCGGGTGCTGGCCTGGCCCGGCGTGATCCGCCAGGACTCGGGCGAAGTGGCGCCGCCGCTGGCCGAAGCCACTGCGCTGTTCCAGCGCGCGCTCACCGACTTCGCCGACACCCGCGGCCGCGAGGGCGAGCGCACCGCCGCTTTCCTGCGCGACCGCCTCGAAGCCCTGGCCGCTCTGGTCGAGCGCGTGCGCCTGCGCGGGCCGCAGGTGCGGGACGCCTGGCTGGAACGCCTGCGCGCCCGCGTCGCCGACCTGGGCGTGGACGTCGACCCCGCGCGCCTGGCGCAGGAAGTGGCCCTGGCCGCGCAGCGCGCCGACGTCGACGAGGAAATGTCCCGCCTCGGCAGCCACATCACCGAAGTCCGCGACACCCTGGCCCGCGACGAAGCCATCGGCCGCCGCCTCGACTTCCTGATGCAGGAACTCAACCGCGAAGCCAACACCCTCTCCTCCAAATCGCAGGACGCCGAGATGACCCGCTGCGCGGTGGAGATGAAGGTCATCATCGAGCAGATGCGCGAACAGGTGCAGAACATAGAATAGCGTCCGTGGAGGTTCGCGGGCATCCGCCGAATCGTCCGCTGACGTCCGCAGGTCAAAAATTGCGGTTTTCGGACGGGTCAGGAACCTGTCCGTGTAAGTTCGCTGGCATCCGGCGGCTTTCGCCTGAATCCGGTGCTCTGCTGTATCCCAACTTACCCCTCGGACTCTTCCGCGCACGTTCGTGCGCGTTAGTGGTATTGCGTAAGTCCAGTGCCGCAATCTGAGCTTGGCAGTGGGCGCGAACGTCTGCGGTTAGAAGATCAATCCGATGTCTCCCCTGCAATCCCAAGCGGACCGTAGACCCGCAGCAATCCAACTACGGATGTCCCGAGGCCGATCGTCTATCTGCGCATTCGGCCAGCAGGAATCAATTCGTCCACTTCAGGGCAAGGTTGTAGGAGAAATAGTCGCTGGAGTGCTCGCCGGCGATGCCGGTGTTGATCGAGCCCACGACGTGCCAGTCCTTGGTGAAGTCGTAGATGCCGCCGATGCCGGCAGCGGTGCTGCCGTGGCCGTCGACGGCGTCCTTGGTCTGGCCGAAGACTTCGACGCCGAGCGAGAGGCGGTCGTTGATCTGGCGTTGCAGGGCCCAACCGTATTCGTAGAAATTCTTGTTGCCGGGGCCGGGATTGATGCTGTAGCCGCCGCCGCCGAAGGTGGTCCAGGCGCCGATCGATTTCTGGATCCAGATTGGCAGCAGCCCCGTTACCTTCTCGTCGTGCGAGGCCGGGCCGATCGGGATGAAGACCTGCGGGAAGAATCCCACCTGCGGGCGCCAGCCGTGTTCATCCTCCTGGATGAAGCGGTACTTCACGCCGCCACCGAGCGGCTCCCACACCTGGCCCATGCCGCCCGCGCCCGGATTCAGGCTTAGCGGCAGCGACCAGCTCAGCTGCACGTTCTCCGAGGCGCCGTAATTGATCTCCAGCGCGGTGGTGGGATAGGAGTTGGCGCCGTCGGCGTGCGTGCCTTCGACAAACAGGTAGTTCTCGAAGTGGCCGTTGTCGGCCGGTTCCGGGTCGTCAGTGACGAACGGTGGGCCGGCATGGGCGGCGCAAAGCAGTTGCGCGGCGGCCAGGCCGAAAAGCACGGCTATCCGATTACGTACAACACCCATTACGGGGCCTCCTTCAATGTAGTGTCTTCTTTTGTTTGCGACAGGGCGGTTCTCCGCCGGGCCTGATGGTTGCCGCAAAGAATTAACGAAACCTGAAAGGAGGCTTAAAGAATCGTTAAGGGAGCGGAGGCTTGCGTCCTGGAAGTCCGGGTCTCGGGGTTGGGCAATATACAAACGCGATGCTCGGGGTTTCCTGAACGAGGTAGTCAGACCGCTTTCAGGTTGCGTTTAGTTTTCCCCGATAGCGTCCACACACGATCGACCGCTCCCCGGGGGACCCCTTGGTCACGGCGGCGCGACGCAGGCAGGAGGAAAACACAATGCATCAGACTCGGCGACTCGACGGCGCCGGCCGTCTCCACGTGGTGCAAGCCGTGCCGCGGAAGCGCGGTCTCGCCAATCTCCTGACAGCGCTGGCAGCCGCGACGCTATCGCTGGCGCGGCGCCCGTTCGAGCGGCCGCGGACGCTGCTGCCGCCGGCGTTGACCGGCTTCGTGCATGGCGACGTGGTACGGCTGCCGCAGGGCAAGGTGATCGCGGAGGAGCAGGTCGAGCGCGTGTGCACCGGGCTGGGCGAAGAAGTGGTGGCGACCGGTGCGGAAGCATGGATCGCGGTACGCCTGGGCCGCAGCAACATCTGGTACGCCTTCTGGCAGGCGGACGAAGAACGTTGGGAGCTGCTGGGCGTTTGAAGCAACGCAAGCGGATCAAAGAAGAAATGCGGGGGAATCCAGTGAAATCGAACGAGGCCATCGGCATGGCGGTAAACGGCGTTACGGAAAGAAAGGCGTTCTGGCCCGAGGGCTGGTGGAAGCTGATGGACCTGCGCATCGGCGTAGTGCCGCTGCCGGTGTACCTGCTGCTGGCTGCCCTGATCACAGGCTTCGTGCTGACCGGCAAGGTGCCGGGCGAGATCTCGGTGATGATCGCGGTGCTCGCCGTGGGCGGCTTCGGCTGCGCCGAACTGGGCAAGCGGCTGCCGGTAGTGCGCCACATCGGCGCCGGGGCGATCTTCGCCACCTTTGTACCGTCCTGCCTGGCCTTCTACCACCTGCTGCCGGACATGGTGGTGAAGTCGGTGACCGAGTTCACCAAGTCCACCAACTTCCTCTACCTGTTCATCGCCTCGATCATCGTCGGCAGCATCCTGTGCATGGATCGCACGGTGCTGATCAAGGGCTTCCTCAAGATTTTCGTGCCGCTGGCGGCGGGCTCGGTGGTGGCCGCGGTGGTCGGAACAATGGTGGGCACGGTGCTCGGACTCGGCGCGCATCACAGCTTCTTCTTCATCGTGGCGCCGATCATGGCGGGCGGCGTGGGCGAGGGCGCCATTCCCCTGTCGGTGGGCTATTCCAGCATCCTGCACCAGGACCAGGGACAGGTTTTCGCGCAGGTGCTGCCCGAGGTGATGCTCGGGAGCCTTACCGCCATCGTGTTCTCCGGTATCCTCAGCTATGTCGGCAAGAGGCGTCCGCACCTCACCGGCGAAGGCCGGCTGCAGCCGGGCGAGCACGCCGAGTTCGATGTGGTGCAGAGCGAGGGGTCGGGCCGGGTCGAGGTCGGCAACATCGCAGCCGCCGGCATCACCGCGGTAGCACTGTACCTGGTGGGCATGATGTGCCAGCGCCTGTTCGACTTCCCGGCGCCGGTGGCGATGCTGTTCTTGGCCCTGCTGGTCAAGCTGAGCCGCGCCGTCTCGCCGGGCATCCAGGAAGGCGCCTACGTCGTCTACCGCTTTTTCGCCACGGCGGTAACCTATCCGCTGCTGTTCGCCATCGGCGTGTCGATCACGCCCTGGGACAAGCTGGTGGAGGCGTTCAACCTGCCGAACCTGGTTACCATCGTCGCCACCGTGGCCTCGCTGATGGCCACCGGCTTCTTCGTCGGGCGCAGGTTGAACATGTACCCGATCGAGGCCGCCATCGTGAATGCCTGCCACAGCGGCCAGGGCGGCACCGGCGACGTGGCGATCCTCACCGCGGCCAACCGCATGCAGCTGATGCCGTTCGCGCAGATCGCCACCCGCATCGGCGGCGCCATCACCGTCACCCTGAGCCTGATCGCGCTGGCCCACCTGCAATAGGCGGCCCGTGAGCTTTCAGACCATCTGGTAGCCGATGCCGCGCACGGTCTTGAAGTAGACCTTCTCCGGCGGGGCCTCGAGCTTGCCGCGCAGGCGGCTCATGTAGACGTCGAGCAGGTTGGTGTCGACGTCGTAGTGGGAATCCCAGATCTTCTCGGAGATCATGGTGCGGGTCAGTACGCGGCCCACGTTCTGCATGAAGATCTCGAGCAGGGCGTACTCGCGGCTGGTGAGGTCCACCGGCTGGCCGTCGAGATGCACCGTGTGACTGAGCAGGTCAAGGCGCAGGCCGCGGTGCTCCATCAGGGTCTGCTTCATCGCCGACTGGCGCCGCAGCAGGGCGCGCAAGTGGGCCAGCAGCTCTTCGAAACTGAAAGGCTTGGGCAGGTAGTCGTCGGCGCCCAGGTCCAGGCCCTTGATGCGGTCTTCCACCGCGTCGCGCGCGCTGAGGATCACCACCGGCTCGTTGAACCCCGACTTGCGCCATTCGCGCAGCAGGTCGAGGCCGTCGCCGTCGGGCAGGCTCAGGTCCAGCACGATCGCGTCGTAGCCGGTCTCGCACAGCGCGTCGCGCGCCTCGCGGCAGGTGGAGACCCAAGTAGCGGTGTAGCTGCGCTCGGTCAGGCCCTGTTTGAGGAACTGCCCGAGGCGGCGTTCGTCCTCGACGATGAGAATCTTCATGAACGGATCGACACGGCTCGTGACATGACGGTGACAGGGCAGTCTAGCGCAGGCAAGCCGTGGCTGTGCAGCTTAAAAGAGATTCAGGAAGGCTTCAGGATCGTTTCAGGTAGCGCACCTAGGATGCCGCCGAGTTCAGCGCCCCGCGAGCGCCGCCACAGGCGCGGCGCCGATCGCCCTACAAAATGAGGAGTCCACCTGATGAAAGCCATGTTCCGTCCGCTGCTGTCGGCCGGCGTCGCCGTCGCCGCGCTGTTCCTTGCCGCTCCGGCCGTCGCCGAGCCGCCGGCCGCGCTGAGCCTGGTTGGCCGCGCCGATCTGCCCGGCTATAGCGGCGACTTCGACCACTTCGCCTACGACCTCAAGGGCAACCGCCTGTTCCTCGCCGCCGAGGATCACGCCACACTGGAAGTGTTCGACCTGCGCAGCGGCGAGCACCTCAAGACCATCGAAGGCTTCGACGCACCGCACAGCATCCTGTATCTGCCGGCCAGCAACCGTCTGCTGGTGACCGACAGCGGCAAGACCTTGACCAAGGTACTGGACGGGACCAGTTATAAACCGCTCGGCACGATCAGGCTGACGCCGGGCGCGGATTCGACCGGCTACGACGTGCCGCGCAACCGCTACTACGTCGTCACCGGCGGCAAGAACGCCGACATGAAGCAGTCCTTCCTGGCCGAAATCGACCCAGCTAGTGGCAAGCACTACGGCGACATCCCGTTCGACGCCGAGCACGTCGAGGCGATGGCGGTGGAGCAGCGTGGCGGCCATCTCTACATCAACGTCACCGACAAGAACTACGTCGCCGTGGTGGACAAGAAAACCCGCAAGGTGGTCGGTAACTGGTCGATCAAGGAAGCCGAGCAGAACGCCCTGGCGGCGATGGACGAGGAGGCGCATCGCCTATTCGTGGTGACGCGCAAGCCGGGCAAGTTGCTGGTGCTGGACACCGGCACCGGCGCTACCGTGGCAAGTTTCGACGCGCCAGGCCGCGCCGACCAAGTGGCCTTCGACCAAGCCAACCACCGCATCTATGTCATGGGCGGGCAGGGCTACATCGGCGTCTATCAGGAAATCGATCCCGACCATTACGCCAAGCTCCCCGATGTGCAGACCGCAGCCGGAGCCAAGACCGGCATCCTGGTGCCTGAGCTGTCGCGGCTGTTCGTCGCCGTGTCCCCTGGCGACGGCAAGACCGGCGCGGCCGTTCTGCAGTTCGCCGTGGCCCCGGCCGGCACTGCCGCCGGCACCCAGTAAGTCCGCGCTGGTCCGGAGACCACAAGCAATGCACAAAAATCGTCTGAACCTGTTCCGCGCGGCCCTGCTGGTCGGCACTGCGGCGCTGCTGGCGCCGGCCCTGGCCCAGGCCGCGCCGTTCTACAAGCTGGAATCGGCGGTAACCCTGCCCGGCCCGGTCAGCGGCTGGGACTACGTCACCTTCGAGCCCGGGCGCTCCTACCTCTACCTCGGCCGCCGCAAGGAGGGCGTGACGGTATACGACGCCAAGGCTGGCAAGGTGGTAGGCAACATCGAGAACTCGGAGGACGCGAATTCCGCCAAGCTGGTGCCGGAATTCGACCGCGGCTACACCGTCAACGAGGACGGCAGCAGCACCGAGTTCCAGATCTCCACGCTGAAGACTCTGGGGCGCATCAAGCTCGGTGAAGACGCCGATAACGCTTTCTACGAACCGCAGAGCAAGCAGCTGCTGTTCATGATGGGCGACAGCAAGCAGGTTGCCTTCGTCGATGCCGCCAGCGGCAAGCTGCTGGGCAAGCTTAAAATGGACAGCGAGAAGCTGGAATCCGCCGTGCCGGACGGCCAGGGCAACATGCTGGTGGCCGAGCGCGACCGCAATCGCGTCGAGCGCATCGACATGACGGCGCAGAAGGTCACGGCGACGTGGCCGACTACCGGCTGCGAGCAGCCCACCGGGATGGATGAGGACAGCGCCGCCGGCCGCCTGTTCATCGGCTGCCGCGGCAGCAAGCCGGTACTGGCGGTGATGGACAGCCGCAGCGGCAAGGTGGTGGCGGACCTGGAGATCGGCCGCGGCAACGACGGCGTGGTCTACGACGCCAGGTCGCACAAGGTCTACACCTCCAATGGCGTCGACGCCGACCTGGTGATCTACCGTCAGGAAGGCCCGGATCAGTACAAGCTCGACCAGGCGATCGGCACGCGGCCCCAGGCCCGCACCATGGCGCTGGATCCGGAGACCGGGAAGGTCTACCTGATCACCGCCGAGGGCGTGGTTGATCCGGCGCAGGCCATCAACCGCGCGGCGGCGCCGTTTTACCTTAACAGTTACTTCCCCGACAGCTTCACCTTGCTGACCTACGCCCCGCGCTGAAGGCCATGACTACGGCAGCGGGCGATCCCGGGGCGGAGCGCGAGCGCCTGCGGCGCGCCGCGCTGGAGTACCACGAGTTTCCCATGCCCGGGAAACTCGCGGTGGTGCCGACCAAGCAGCTGGTCAACCAGCGCGACCTGGCGCTGGCGTACTCGCCCGGTGTGGCCGCGGCCTGCGAAGCCATCGTCGACAACCCGGCCAACGCTTTCCGCTACACCGGTCGCGGCAACCTTGTCGGCGTCATCACCAACGGCACCGCCGTGCTCGGGCTCGGCGGCATCGGGCCGCTGGCGGCCAAGCCGGTGATGGAGGGCAAGGCGGTGCTGTTCCGCAAGTTCGCCGGCATCGATGCCTTCGATATCGAGATCGACGAGCGCGATCCGGGCCGGCTGGTCGAGATCATCGCCGCGCTGGAGCCGACCTTCGGCGGCATCAATCTCGAGGACATCAAGGCACCGGAGTGTTTCCAGGTCGAGCGCAAGCTGCGCGAACGCTTGAAGATCCCGGTGTTCCACGACGACCAGCACGGCACCGCCATTATCGTCGCCGCGGCGGTACTCAACGGCCTGGCGGTGGTCGGCAAGGAGCTGGGCGCGGTGAAGCTGGTGGTGAGCGGCGCCGGCGCCGCGGCGCTGGCCTGCGTCGAGCTGCTGCACGACATGGGCCTGCCGCGCGCGCGGATATGGCTGACCGACCTGGCCGGCGTGGTCTATCGCGGCCGCACCGAACTGATGGACGAGGACAAGGCGCGCTACGTCCAGGACACAGCGGCGCGCACCCTGGACGAGGTGATTGGCGGCGCCGACATCTTTCTCGGCCTGTCCGCCGGCGGCGTGCTCAAGCAGGAGATGGTGCAGCGGATGGCGCTGCGGCCGCTGATCTTCGCCCTGGCCAATCCGGTGCCGGAGATTCTGCCGGAGCTGGCGCGGGCGGCGCGCGCTGACGCCATCGTCGCCACCGGTCGCAGCGACTACCCGAACCAGATCAACAACGTCCTGTGTTTCCCCTACGTATTTCGCGGGGCGCTGGACGTCGGTGCCACCACCATCACCCGCAGCATGGAGGTGGCGGCGGTGCATGCTATCGCCGGGCTGGCGCGGCTGGAGCAGAGCGACATCGTCGCCGCCGCCTACGGCATCCGCGATCTCGCTTTCGGCCCGGAATATCTGATCCCCAAACCTTTCGATCCGCGCCTGCTGGTGCGCATCGCGCCAGCAGTGGCATGGGCCGCGATGGAGGCCGGGGTGGCGACCCGGCCGTTGCCGGACTTCGAGGCCTACGTTCAGCACCTGCAGCAGTTCGTGTACGACAGCGGCAACCTGATGAAGCCGGTATTCGCCATCGCCCGCAAGGCGCCGCCGCAGCACAAGCGGGTGATCTACGCCGAGGGCGAAGAGGAGCGTATCCTGCGCGCGGCGCAGATCGCCATCGACGAGCAGCTCGCGCACCCCATCCTGGTCGGGCGGCCGCGGGTCATCGACAGCCGCATAGCCCGCTACGGACTGCGCCTGCGCCCCGGCGTCGACGTCACGGTGGTCGATACCGAGCAAGATGCGCGCTACGACGAGGGTTGGCGCGCTTACTACGAACTGATGGCGCGGCGTGGTGTGACCCGGCAGTACGCCAAGCTGGAGATGCGGCGGCGCACCACCCTGATCGCCGCCACGCTGCTCAAGCGCGGCGACGCCGACGGCATGATCTGCGGCGCAGTCAGCGACCCGACGCGCCACCTGCGCTACATCGACCGGATCATCGGTCGCGCGCCGGGGCGCAGTGTGTATGCGGCGATGAACGCCCTGATCCTGCCGCAGCGGCAGCTGTTCATCGTCGACACCCACATCAACCAGGACCCTTCCGCGGCGGATCTGGCCGAGATCACGGTGATGGCGGCGCAGGCAATCTGCCGTTTCGGCATCGAGCCCAAGGCGGCGCTGCTGTCGCATTCCAACTTCGGCAGCAGCGAGGCCACCGGCGCCATCAAGATGCGCCAGGCCCTGGCGCTGCTGCGCGAGCGGGCGCCGGAGCTGGAGGTAGACGGGGAGATGCACGGCGACTGCGCCCTGGACGAGTCGGTGCGTCGGGCGATCCTGCCGGATTCGCGGCTGCAGGGCGCCGCCAACCTGCTGGTGATGCCGAATATCGATGCGGCGAACATCGCCTACAACCTGCTCAAGGCCGCCGCTGGCAACGGCAGTGCCATCGGCCCGATCCTGCTCGGCTGCGCCGCACCGGTGCATATCGTCACCGCCAGCAGCAGCGTGCGCCGCATCGTTAACATGACCGCGGTGACGGTAGCCGACGCCTGGGCTGCCCAGGCGCGGCAGGGCTGAAAGCAGCGCAGCATGCCCGCCGTTGAAATCTGCGGCGGGCTGGCTCATCGTGTGGGAATACACGGGCGCGGATCGGGAGGAGCGTATGAATCGCCTTGGCTGCCACGCGATCGCCGTGGTGCTCCTGCTGGGCGGTGCCGGCAGCGCCCTGGCGGGTGACGAGATCGTCATCAACTGCGGCGGCCCCGGCAAGCAGATCTACCTGCCGGTGAAGCTGGCCGAGGGTCTCGGCTATTTCCGCGACGAGGGCCTGGAGGTGCGCATCCAGAGCGAGACCGCCGACTCCTATGCCGAGGACCAGATGCTGGCCGGTGCGGTCAGCGGTGTAATCGGCTTTTACGGACGGACCATCGAGCTCCAGGCCCATGGCGAAGAGACCGAATCGGTAGTGCAGTTCAGCGACGTGCCGGGCGAGATGGAGATGGTCTCGGCCCACCCCTCGCGGCCGATCGCCTCCCCGGCGGATTTTGCCGGCAAGCGGCTCGGCGTGACCGCGCCCGGCGCCTCCACCGAGTGGCTGACCCGCTTCCTGGCGCTGACGCACGGCGTCAAGAACGGCAGCTACAGCCTGGTGCCGGTCGGCGCCGGCAATCACTTTATCGCCGCGATGCGCGAGGGCCGCATCGACGCCGGCATGACCACCGAGCCTACCGTGACGCGCCTGCTCAAGGCTGGCGACGCCCGCGTTCTGCTCGATCTGCGGCGGCGCGAGGAAGTGCATCGCATCTTCGGCGGCCCCTTCCCTGGCGCCAGCCTGTTCATGGAGAGCGACTGGGTGCGTGCCCACCACGAGCAGGTGCGGCACCTGGTGCGGGCCTTCGTGCGCACCCTGCGCTACATCCGCGAGCACGACGCCGGCGAGATCGCCGGCTATCTGCCGTCGGAGTTTTTCGCCGGCGATCGCGCCGGCTATGTCGAGGCGCTGCAGCGCGACAAGAACATGTTCCTGACCGACGGGCGCATGCCGGAGCAGGGGCCGGCCACGGTGCTGAAGGTGATGGCCCAGGTGGACCCGGCGCTCGCCGGCCGCCACGTGGACCTGGCGCGCACCTATACCAATGAATTCGCCGACGCCGCGGCGCGGCCCTGACGCCGCCCCTGTGGGCTTCGCCCGTTTCGGTTCGCCCGTTTTTATTTTGCGCCTTGCTTGCCCTTGTACAGGTGCAAAAACAGAAGACCTGCCGGTTCTAGGCTGCAGGTGCGACGCGCGGCGGCGGAAAAGTGACGGTGGCGACCAGACCGCTGCCCTGCGCTGACGCGCCCAGCCTCACCGTGGCGCCGCAGGCGCTAGCGATCTCGCGCACGATTGCCAGGCCCAGGCCGCAGCCATCGGAGCGGCCGTTACGCAGGCGGTAGAAGCGCTCGAACACCCGCTCGCGTTCGGCCTCAGGGATGCCGGGGCCGTTGTCCTCCACGCGCAGCATGGTTTGCGCCGGGCCGCCTTCGACCACGGCGGTGACTACTCCGCCGGCAGGGGTGTAAAGCAGGGCGTTGTGCACCAGGTTGGCGATCAGCTCGCGCAGCATGGCCGGCACGGCCTGCACCAGCTGCGGCGTGCCGTGCAACTCGAACCCAAGGTCGATGCTCCGCGATTGCGCCAGCAGGGCCTGGTCCTCCAGCACCTGGCGCACCGCTTCGGCGAGATCCACAGCCGCCTGCGCCGACGGGACGCCGGCGCCACCTTCGGCTGCCGACAGATTGAGCAGCTGGTTCACTACGCGGATGCTGTGCTGCACGCTGCCATGGATGGCGCGCAGAGTCTCGTCCTTGGCGGCACTGTCGGTGCTGCGCAGCGCGGCGCTGACCTGGGTGTTAAGCACCGTCAGCGGTGTGCGCAGCTGGTGCGAGGCGTTGGCGATGAAGCGGCTGTGCGCGCGCATGTGCTCGTCGAGGCGCCGCACATAGTCATTGATGGCGTCGACCAGTGAACTGAGCTCGGACGGCACACCTTCCCCGCTCAGGGGCTGCAGAGTGCCCGGGCGGCGCTCGAGCATGCGCGCGCGCAGTTGCAGCAGCGGCGCCAGTCCGCGCGCCAGGCCCAGCAGCAGCAGCGCCACGCTGCACAGCACCATCAGCATCTGCTCGCGTAGCGAGCGCTCAAGCAGCTGGTGGGCAAAGGTGTGGTGGCCGTGAAGGGTCTGCGCCACCTCGATCACCACCACCTGGTCGGTGCCGGCCGCGAACACCGGCTGGGAGTAGGTCGCCACCCGCACCTTCTCGCCGCGGAAGCGCGACTCGAAGAACAGCGCGTGTTGCGGCTGCGGTTCCTGTGGCGGCGGCGACAGGTCGGCGAAGCCGGACAGCACCTGGCCGGCGGCGGCGACGCGGAAGTAGACGTGATCGCCGGCATCGGAGCGGAACAGCTCCAGCGCCGCGGGCGGAATATCGGATTTCAAGCCGCTATCGTCAGCGCCGACCTCCTCGCCGATGAGGCGTGCCGCGCTTAGCAGGAGCTGGTCCTGCACCGAGTAGGCGGCGGCCTTGGCGTTACTGTAGGCGAGCCAGGCGCTGACCAGTACTACCGCCGTCAGCGGTACCAGCAGCCAGGCGAGCAGTTGCAGTCGCAGGCTAGAGCGCATCGGACTGCTTCAGCAGGTAACCGAGGCCCCGCAGGGTGACGATCGATACGCCGGCCAGCTCCAGCTTCTTGCGCAGGCGATGGATGTAAACCTCGATCGCCTCCGGCGAAACGTCCTCGTGCATCGAAAACAGGCTGCTGGCCAGCGCCTGCTTACTCACGGTGCTGCCCATCTTCATCACCAGCGCCTCGAGCAGGGCGTGCTCGCGCGGCGGAAGGTTCAGCGGTGCCTCGCCGGCGCTGAAGCTGCCGGCGATGCTGTCGTAGCGCAGGCTGCCGCATTGCAGAACCGGGTCGCGGCGCTTGCTGGCGCGACGCAGCAGGGCGCGGATGCGCGCCTCAAGCTCGCCCACCTGGAACGGCTTGGTCATGTAGTCGTCGGCGCCGCGGTCCATCTCGCCGATGCGCTGGTCCAGCGAGTTGTTGGCGGTGAGTACCAGTACCGGCGTCTCGTGATCGTGGCGGCGCAAGCGCGCCAGCACTTCGCCGCCGTCGAGGCCGGGCAGGGCGAGATCGAGGATCACCAGGTCGTAGGACTGCTGGTGAAGCACACGATCCGCTTCGAGGCCGTCGTGGACGCAGTCGACAGTGTACTTGCCATCGTGCAGGATGCGGCTGAGCCACTCGGCGAGCTCGCGATTGTCCTCGATCAGCAGTAGTCGCACGGCGCATCCGGCCAGCCTGTCAGGCTGCATGGTAGCCGCTGCACCCGACACTGGACAGGTGCGTCGCCCATGGTGCGCCGCAGCAGGTGCCGCATGAAAGCCTCCGTTCAGGAAGATTTCAGGTTCACGTTAGGCTGAAGCTCTAAGGTGCGACCGTCGCAATGGCGACGCCCCAGCCGCCACGATGCCGCTGGGCTACAAAAATATATGAAGAGGAGAACCATGAAAGTCAGCTCTTTTTTGGCTACTGCCATAGTGGTTGGATATCCCGCCGTGCTGCCGCTGGCTTTCGCCGACGGCGACACGGACACCCAGGGGCAGACGGCGGCGTCCGCGGGGGTGTCGGCGGCGCCTTCAGCGACGGCGGCGGAGAAGCCAGTTCTTGCCGATGCCGCCTCCGGCGATCTGGGCGGAATTGCCACCAAGAACGTCATTAAGAATTCGCAGTTTGATCCGGCTGCAACCAACAGCTACGACTCGCTGCGCAACGTCGCCGGCGTGGAGTCATCCGACGCCAAGGCGGGGGTGTTCTCGGACAATCTTTACATTCGCGGCATTCACCTGCTGACCACCTCCAGCTACCGTCTTGATGGCGGATTTGCTCCGGTCCATATCATCAGTCTCAGCGACGACAAGGAAAACATCGAGGTGCTCAAGGGAGCGAATGCCCTGCTTTATGGCATTACCAGCCCAGGAGGCATCGTTAACGAGGTGATGAAGCGGCCATTGGCGGAGTCCTACGAGGCCGCCGCGATGTCCGGTACCAGCGACGGACAGGCAATGGGCGGCCTGGACATCAGCCGCCGCTTCGGCCCCGACGGGCAATTCGGCGTGCGTTTTAACGCCGCCGGCGGCCATGTCGAGACCTTCGTCAAGGACTCCGGTGGCTCAAAGGGACTCGCCTCTCTGGCCATGGACTGGGATCCTTCCCACCGGCTGAGCGTGCGCCTCGACTACGAAATCTACTCGCAGGATGTGGTACAGCAAGCAGTGCTGGCGCTGCCCAAGGCGGTGAACGGCGTCGTCACGCTGCCGAGCCTGCGCCGTTACGATCCAACCGTGTTGCGCTCGGGCCTTTGGTCCAAGAACGCGACGATGGGCCAGAACCTGCTGCTGAGCACCCGCTACCAGCTGGGCAGTGGCTGGTCGACGCTGGTCGAGGGGGGCTATTCAGACGCCAACCGCCTGCGTGTCCTCAGCCAGATCGCGAGCTACAACGTGACGACCGGTGCCGGCACCATCACCACCACCGAGACGCCGAAGACCACTAACATCAACACCTATCTCAAGGCGCAGTTTGAGAACCAGAGCTCTTTCTGGGTGGTGGACAATGACTTTGTTTTCGGTGTCAACCGGAATTCGCGCGACGTCAACAATCCCAACACCACGCAGTACACTGCCAAGCAGAACATTTATAACCCCGTAACGGTGGCCGCGCCCGGGCCGTTCGGGCCGTTGCAGTACGTGCCGCAGAATACCAACGACCTGGGCTACTATTTCTCGGACGGGATGACCTTCTACAAGCGCGCACACCTGATCGGCGGTGCGCGCTACCTGGAATACGATGGCAACTACTCGCAGGCCGGCGGGCTTGATTCGGTGAGAAAGTCGTATCTCTGGTCGCCCTCGGCGGGAGCCCTGTTCGATCTGACCAAAAATCTGGCGCTTTACGCGAGTTACATGAAGGCACTGAGCGAAACCGGCTCGGCTCCGCTGGGAGCAGTGAATTATCCACAAGTGCTGCCGCCGGAGAAATCAACCCAGAAGGAAGTAGGCTTGCGCGTCGACGGTCTTTACGGGGTGACTGGAAGTGTTGGCTACTTCAATTTCAGTGCCGCCAACACCGTGTTGGACGCGGTCACGAATGTCTACGAGATCAATGGCGAGTCGGTTTTCAAGGGAATCGAGACCTCACTCAAGATCCAGCCCGTGCGTAGCCTGACCATCAATGGATCCGGACTGTATTTCGTCGACGCCGTCCAGGTCGCCCCGCTGGACAACACCATTAACGGGCGCCGACAGGAAAACACCCCTCGCCTGGCCGGCAGCCTTTTGGTCACTTATCGCCCTTACTATCTGGTTGAGGGACTGGCGTTGACCGGCGGTGTGCGCTATGCCGGAGTGAAGTACGTGAACCCGGAGGATCAGGCCACCATTCCCGCTTTCCACGTGGTCGACCTCAACGCGGCGTACACGACGCGCCTGAACAGCGTCAACAAGGCGACGTTCACCTTCGGGGTCAACAACGCTCTCAACGACAAGTATTGGAGCAATGCGGCGGAAGGCGCGCTTGGTGTGGGCGCCCCCCGCACGTTCAAGGCATCCATCAAAACCACCTTCTGAGCTTCACCGAAGCACTCCCGCAAACCCTCCGCGCATCGGAAAGAACCATGACCTCCAAAAAAATGCTGGTCCGTGCAGGTGCCTGCATCGCCGCCGCCGCCGTGCTGTCTGCCGCCAACGCAGTTGCGCAGCAACCCGATCTCAGTCGGATTCCCGCCTACCAGCCGCAGTATAAGGTGACCGGCGGCCTGCGCATCGCCGGTAACGGGCTCAAGGGCGATGTCGAGCGACTGGTCGAGGGCTTCAAGAAGGTCCAGCCCGACGCGATGGTCTCCACCAACTTCATGACCAGCAGCGAAGGCGCCCTCGGCATGATGTACGCCGGCGTCTCCGACGTGGCGACGATGGGCGATGACGCCAAGATCACGGACATGATGCCGTTCTACAACACCTACGGCTACGTGCCGACCGAGATCTCGGTGGCCACCGGCGGCTACGAGAAGCGCGGCACGCTGTGGCCGATGGCGATCATCGTCAACAAGGACAACCCCATTGCCCACCTCAGCGTCGAGCAGCTCGACGACATCTTCGGCTCCGAACGCTCCGGCGGCTGGGCGGTCGGAGAAGACGACGCCCATAATCTGCTGTTTACCGCAAAGTACGCGCGCGGCCCGGAGCGTAACATCCGTACCTGGGGGCAACTCGGCCTCAAGGGCGATTGGGCCGGCCAGGAAATCCACACCCACGGCTACGTGGCGCCGGGCTTCGCCATCAACTTCCAGCGCAAGGTGATGCACTGGTCGACGAAGTGGAACTCGAACTTCATGGAGTACGTCGAGGTCAAGGAAGCGCCGGACAGCGCCGAGGGCCGCGCCGTCAGCAGCGACCGCATGCTCGAGGCGATCAGCAAGGACAAGTACGCCATCGGCTTCGGCGCCATGATGCATGTCGATGGATCCTGCGTGAACCCGGACGGTTCCAAGTGCGCGGCCTACCCCAACGTGAAGGTGTTGCCGCTGTCGCGGATCACGGGCGGCCCGGCGGTGGGGCTGACCGCCGATAATGTCGCCAACCGCAGCTATCCCCTGACTCGCGACGCCTTCATCTACATCAACCAGGCGCCGGGACGCGAGCTGGATCCCAAGGTGCGTGAGTTCCTGCGCTTCGTACTCAGCCGCGACGGGCAGGAGATCATCGCCAAGGGCGGCATCTTTACCGCGCTACCGGCCAATGAGGTGCGCGCGCAGCTGTCCAAACTGCAGTAACGGTAAAAAAGAGCCGCCGCCGCGACCGCACCGCGAGGAGCCTTGTCCTGGTGTCCTTCCGCACGCTCGCCCGCAAGCTGCATCTCTACGCCGGACTCGCGGCGGCGCCGTTCCTGCTGCTGCTCGGCGCCACCGGCGCTTTCCTGGAATTCGAATACCCGATTGACCGCTTGCTCAACCTGCGGTTGAGCCATGTGATGCCGGAGCCTGAGCGCGTGCCGCTGCAGCTGCTGCTGCAGCGGGTGCGGCAGGTCTATCCGGACTACCGCATCCAGAGTCTGGACCTTTCTCCCTACTCGACCTCTCCGGAGATTGCCTTCTTCTTTCAGGCGCAGGATCCGCAGGGCCGCCCGGCGACGATCTACGTCGACCAGTACCGCGGCACCGTGCTGGGCCTGCGCCGGGGCGAGGGCTTCGCCGCCCGCGTCCATGATTTCCACACCGACCTGTTGCTGGGCGAGCGCGGCGAGGCGGTGATGATGACGGTGGCGGTGCTGCTGGTGCTGCTCGGCGCTAGCGGCCTGGTGTTGTGGTGGCCGCGCAAGCTGCTGGGCGTGGAGTGGGGCGGCTCCGGCCTGCGCCTCAACTTCAGCCTGCACAATACCCTGGGGCTGGTCTGCTCGGGCTCGCTACTGCTGTTCGGCCTGTCCGGCTTCGTCATCTACTGGCAGGATTCCTGGCTGCTGCCGGCGACCAACCGCATGCTGCACATCAGCGACCGCGAGACGGCGCCGCGGATCGCGGCATTGCCCGGACAGGTGCTGCAGGACCTGGACCAGCTCGACGCGGCGGCGTGCGCGGCGCTGCCGGGCGCGCGCAGCACGCGCATCGTGCTGCCGGCCGGGAACGACGCCGCCAAGGTGTGGATGAAATTTCCGGACGACCACACGGCGCTGGGCCGCAGCGCCGTGCTGATCGACCCTTACAGCGGCCTGGTGTTGCGGAGCCGCAGCTCGCGCACCGCGCCGCTGCCAGCGCGCTACTTCCGGCAATGGAACCGCGAGATCCATACCGGCGACCTGCTCGGCTGGCCGACCAGGCTGCTGGCTTTCGCCGCCGCCCTGCTCCTGCCGGGCCTGGCCGTGACCGGGCCGCTGCTGTGGTGGATGCGGCGGCGCCGACGCCAGACGCTGCCAGTCTGAATTGTAAAGAAAGCTGGAATTCAGGCGGCGCTCAGATTCGTTTCAGCTTGCCGCCGTAGGCTGCGGTGCATACATAAAACAAGATCAGGAGGAGAAAAGTGGAGATGTGCGTCCAGGATCCAGGCTTACCGAAGCTCCGGGCATGAGCCCGTTCATGCCGCATGCGCGCCGCCGCGGGTTTGCGGCGCTGCTGCTTGCCGTTGCCGGCTGCGCCGCGGCGGACGCGCCGCCACCCGCCGCCTATCAGCCGCAGCAGCCGGTCGAGGGTGAGGTCCGCATCTGGGGCGCGCCGGAGGACGGTGCGCTGCTGCGCGGCTGGGCCGCCGGCTTCGAAGCGCGCCAGCCTCACGCGCACGTCACCTTGAGCCTGCACGGCCCTGAATCGACCATGGCCGGGGTCTACAACGGCGTTGCCGACCTGGCCTTGCTGCCGCGCGAGCTGCGCGAGCCGGTTGAGGACATGGCCTTCACCTGGGTCTATCTGTACAAACCCTATACCGTCGAAGTGGCCAACGCGGGGCTGCGGCCGGGCCGGCCGAGCACCAACCTCGTGGTCTATGTGAACCGCGACAACCCGCTGCCGCGCATGGACCTGGCGCAGCTCGACGGCGTGTTCGGCGCCGAGCATCGCCGCGGCGCGCAAAACCTGCGCAGCTGGGGCGAGCTGGGCCTGGACGGCGACTGGAAGCAGCGTTCGATCCATGTCTACGGGCCGCCGGTGGACAGCATCCAGGCCATCTACTTGCGCACGGCCGTGTTGCAGGACAGCTACAAGTGGAACGGCGGCTATCGCGAGCTGCCGGGTGACGGCGCCGCCGCGGTGGACGCGGTGGCGGCCGACCCGGAGGGCATCGCTTTCGGCCCGGCCGGCAGCGGCGACGGGAAGGTGAAGGTGCTGCCGCTGGCCGCGGCGGCGGACGGCCCCTACGAGCTGCCGACGGCAGCGACCATCGCCGGGCGCACCTATCCGCTGGCAAGGGTCATCACCATGGTGCTCAATCGCGCTCCCGGCAAGCCGATCGCAGCGGGCGCGCAGGAATTCCTGCGCTACGTGCTCAGCGGCGAGGGGCAGGCCGTAGTGGCCCGCGAGGGCAGCTACATCCCGCTGGCGTCGGCCGACGCCACCAAGCAACTGGCGCACCTGCAATGAGCGCGCGCCACTTCATCGTAGCTGCGTTGCTGGCGCTGGCTGCCGGCGCCGCGGCGGCCGATGCCGACCCGGCGGCGCTGCCTCCGCCCTACCAGCCGGCGCCGCAGACGCTGTCCGGCACCATCCGCATCTGGGGCCATGGCGCTTTCGCCGGCCGCCAGGATTTCATCGAAACTTTGGTGCGCAGTTGGGAGGCGGGTTTCCAGCGGCACTATCCGCAGGTGCAGTTCGAGAATCACCTGAGCGGCACCGCCGCGGCGATCGGCTCGCTATACACCGGTGTCGGCGACCTGGCGCTAATGGGGCGCGAGATCTGGCCCAACGAGGTGGCCGGCTTCGAGGAGGTGTACCACTACCCACCCACGGGGCTGGACGTGGTTACCGGCAGCCTCGACGTGCGCAACCATGGCTATGCCATCGTCATCTTTGTGCACAAGGACAATTCGCTGCGCAAGCTCACACTGGCCCAACTCGATGCGGTGTTCAGCGCCAGCCACCGCCGCGCCGGCAAGGCGGCGCTGACCTGGGGCGACCTGGGCCTGGTCGGGGAGTGGAAGGACAAGCCGGTCCACCCCTATGGACTTTCGATCTCGCGCGGCTTCGCCGAGTATTTCGAGGACGCGGTGTTCGGCGGCAGCCGGCTGTGGAATCCGGAGATGCGGGAGTTCGCCGACCAGGCCGGCTCCAAGGGCGGCGGCATCGATGGCGGCCAAGCCCTGGTCGATGCGCTGGCCGTCGATCCGCTAGGTATCGGCTACGCCGGCCTGCTCTACCACAACTCGGATGTGCGGCCACTGGCGCTGGCGCAGGACGAGCGTGGCCCCTACGTCGAACCGACGCGGCAGACTGTTCTGGACCACAGCTATCCGCTGACGCGCAAGATCACCATGTTCCTGAACCGCGCGCCGGGGCAGCCAGTGGAGCCCAGGCTAACCGAATTCCTGCGCTACATCCTCAGCCGCGAGGGCCAGGAGGCGGTGCTGCGCGACGGCGGCGGCTACCTGCCGATGCCGGCGCCGCTGGCGGCCGGTGAACTACAAAAACTGGAGGACCAACCATGATCGGAAAACTCAGCAGAACTCTTCTCGCGGGCCTGGCGCTGGCCGCTTTTGCCCAGGCTGCCGCGCAGGACGCCCCCGCCGCCGGCTGCGACGCCGAATGCACCGCGCAGTCCCAGCCCAATGCCGAGTCGCGCAAGCTGCCGGTGGGCTCGGCGGCCGAGCGCAAGGCGCGCATGACGGCGCGCGCCGTGGCACCGGCCTATACCAAGAAGTTCGATCTCAGCGGCCTGCCGGACTATGTGCCGCAGGAGCGCCCCACGGGCGTGCTACGCGTCGCTGGCAACAACTATCTCGGCGACTCGCCGCTGGGCAAGCTGTGGAAGGACGCGTTCGAGAAGGCGCAGCCCGGCATCAAGATCGACTACTACCTGCCGACCGCGGCCATCGCCGTGCCGCGCCTCTACTTCGACCTGGCCGACATCGGCGTCAACCACGAGCCGAGCTTCTACGACGACCTGTCGCACTTGCGCCTCAAGGGCTACCTGCCCACCGGCATCTCGGTGTTCACCGGCTCTTATGATTATGTCGGCTGGCAGAACAATCTGGTGATCATCGTCAACGAGAAAAACCCGATCGCCCATCTCAGCCTGAAGCAGCTCGACGGCATCTTCGGCTCGTTGCGCGACGGTGGCTGGGTCGGCACCGACTGGCACCCGGAGATGAGCCGCGGCGCCGATCAGGACATCCGCACCTGGGGCCAACTCGGCCTCACTGGCGAGTGGGCCGACAAGCCGATCCACCCCCACGGCTACGCCGTGCGCTATGCCAGCGCCATCGAATTCTCCAACAAGATCCTGCAGGCGAGCGACAAGTGGAACGGCGACCTGCACACCTATGCCAACTACAAGCGCCCGGATGGCACCACCTACCTCGAGGCGAACCAGATCTTCGACCACGTCGCCGCCGACCCCTACGCCATCGGCTACATCCGCTTCCACGAGGGCTTTCCCAAGGGAGTGAAGGTGCTGGCCCTGGGCAAGACCGACGCCGGCCCCTTCATCGACTACAACATCGATACCGTGCAGAACCGCAGCTATCCGTTGTGGGGTGACCAGTCGTTCTGGATCAGCCTCAAGCCCGGCGACAAGCCCGATCCGAAAGTGCGCGAGTTCATCCGCTTCGTGCTCAGCCGCCAGGGCCAGGAGCTGGTCGAGCAGGACGGCAAGTACCTGCCGCTGACCGCCGAGGCGGCGAAGCAGGAACTGGCCAAGCTGAAGTGAAGCGGCAAAGGACCATACCGATGAAACACATGATCAAGCACACCTTCGTCGCCGCCCTGCTGGCCGGGGCGGCATTGTTGCAGGGAGCGGCCATGGCGGCCGAAGGCGCCAAGACGGGTGAATCCACCGAGGGTCTGGACATGCAGGCGGCCCGCGCAAAGATGATGACTGCGCGCGGCCAGAAGATTTCCTATACCAAGACCTTCGACCTGAGCGGCTTGCCCAAATACGAGCCGAAGCGGAAGGTCAGCGGTACTATCCGCCTGTGGGGCAGCAACTACATCACCGACGGTTATCTCGGCGGTTACTGGGAGGAGGCATTCCGCAAGTACCACCCGGACGCAAAGCTGGACTTCCACATGAAGACCACGCTGGCGGCGGTGCCCTCGCTGGTGTTCGGCGCCAGCGACATCGGCATCGGCCGCAAGATCACCTTCGCCGAGCTGGAGCTATTCCAGCGCTACACCGACCGTGATCCGGTGGAGATCGATATCGCCACCGGTTCCTACGACGTACCCGGCTGGCAGCCCGGCTATGGCATCGTGGTCAACAAGGCCAATCCGCTGACGCAGATCACCATGAAGCAGCTCGACGGCATCTTCGGCGCGGCGCGCAAGGGCGGCTGGGAGGGCACCAGCTGGCGCCCACAGTGGGCGCGCGGCCCGGAAGACAACATCCGCACCTGGGGCCGGATGGGCCTGACCGGCGAGTGGGCCAGCAAGCCGATCAATGTCTATGGCCTGAACCTGCGCTACCACCAGGCCACGGAAATCTCCGACATGCTGCTCAAGGGCAGCGACAAGTGGAACGAGAACCTGCTGGTCTACGCCAACTTCGTGTCCAAGGCCGGCAACCTCGAGCGCGGCCTCAACGAAGATCTGGCCCAGGACCCCAACGGCATCGCCTACATCGCCGCGCCCACCGTCAACCTCGGCGGCAAGGAAGCCGATTCCGGTCTGAAGATCCTCAAGGTGGCGAACACCGAGGCCGGTCCCTACGTGCCGTACACCATCGACACTCTGCAGGACCGCAGCTACCCGATGTTCGATCGCATCTACGCCTACGCCGACCACGAGCCGGGCAAGCCGATGGACCCTAAGGTGGTGGAGTTCCTGCGTTTCGTGCTGAGCCGTGAAGGGCAGGCCGCGGTGATGCGTGACGGCAAGTACCTGCCGCTGCCGGCTGAGGTGGTGCGCGCCCAGCTCAAGAAGCTCGACGAGCTGGCGCAGTAAGCCGGGAGCGACGACATGAAAGCGAATCAATTGACATACATGGTTCTGGCGGCGGCACTGTCGCTGTGCTGCGCCCTGGCCGCGTTGCCGGCGGCGGCTGATGCCGGAGCCTCGACTACCGACGCCGCGGCCCTGTCCAAGGCGCGCGCCACCGGCAACAAGAAGCGCGCGCAGAAGGTGTTCTATACCAAGCAGTTCGATCTGTCGGGCCTGGCGCCGTACAAGCCGGAGCAGCCGGTCAAGGGCGTGATCCGCCAGTGGGGCGACAACTACCTCAAGGACAGCGGCCTGATCGACCTGTGGGAGACGCAGTTCCGCGGCTTCCACCCTGAGACGAGTTTCGACGACAACCTCGCCAGCTCCTCGGTGGCCTTCCCCGGCCTCATTACCGGCGCGGCCGACCTCGCGCCGCTGGGCCGGCAGGCGCTGTGGGACGAGCTGAAGGGCTTCGAACGCGAGGGCGCCGGCACCGGCGGCGAGGGCGACACCGGCGACGAGGAGGTGGTCGAAGTGGTGGTGGCCACCGGCTCCTACGACGTGCGTGGTTGGACCTTCGCCCTGGGCGTGTTCGTCAACAAGGACAATCCGATCGCCCACCTGACGATGGAGCAGCTCGACGGCATCTTCGGCGCCGAGCGCAGCGGCGGCTGGAACGGCCTGACCTGGGAGCCGGCGCGGGCGCGCGGGCCGGAGCGCAACATCCGCACCTGGGGCCAGCTCGGCCTGACCGGGGAGTGGGCCGACAAGCCGATCCACGTCTACGGCTACAACTTCAAGTACCACTTCGCCGACGAGTTCGACAAGAAAGTGCTCAAGGCCTCCGGCAAGTGGAACGAGAGCCTGCGCATGTACTCGAACGTGGCCGGGCTCAAGGCCGACGGATCGCTCACCGGCGGCGGCGAGCTGATGATGAACGACCTGAGCAAGGATCCCTACGGCATCGCCTACACCGGCATTCCCTTTCTCACGCCGCAGACCAAAGTTCTTGCGCTGGCACCGGGCAGCTCCGACAAGTACGTCGAGCTGAATCTGGATAACGTGCAGAACCGCAGCTACCCGCTGCTGCGCGACGTGTACTACTACGTCAAGCGCAAAAAGGGCCAGCCGCTCGACCCGAAGGTGAAGGAGTTCCTGCGCTACATCCTCAGCCGCGAGGGCCAGGCGCAAGTACAGCGCGACGGCAAGTACCTGCCGCTCACCGCCGAGGTGGCGCGAGAGCAGTTGAAGAAGCTGGACTAGTGGCACGCATGGCCCGCCATGGCGCGGGCCGTCCTTCTTTGCCGCGCCGGGGCGCGGCCTTTCCCAACCCGAATCGGGTGGAGCGACCATGCGCGCCGCGCTGAAGCATTTCTATCTGTGGGTGATTCTCGCCATCATCATCGGCGGCCTCACCGGTTACGCCGCGCCGCAGACCGGCGTGGCGCTCAAGCCGCTGGGCGACGGCTTCATCGCCCTGGTGAAGATGCTGATTGGCCCGGTGATCTTCCTCACCGTGGTACTGGGCATAGCCGGCGCCAACGATGTGAAGAAGGTCGGCCGCGTCGGCGCCAAGAGTCTGCTTTACTTCGAAGTGGTCTCGACCTTCGCCTTGGGTATCGGCCTGCTGGTGGTGAACCTGCTCAGGCCCGGCGCCGGCTTCCATGTCGACCCGGCCAGCCTCGATGCCGCCGCGGTGGCGCAGTACGCCAGGCAGGCTCAGGCGCAGAGCACGGTGGACGTGATCCTGCACATGATTCCCAAGACCTTCGTCGATGCTTTCTCCGGCGGCGGAGACCTGTTGCAGGTGCTGCTGGTGGCGGTCCTGTTTGGCATCGCCCTGTCGCGCATGGGCGAGGCGCGCAAGCCGGTGCTGGAGCTGTTCGAGGCACTCTCCAAGGCGTTCTTCGGCATGGTCGGCCTGGTGATGAAGCTGGCGCCGATCGGCGCCGGCGGTGCCATGGCCTTCACCATCGGCAAGTATGGCATCGACAGCCTCGGCCCCCTGCTCAAGCTGATGGCGTGCTTCTACCTGGCCTGCGTGTTGTTCGTGCTGCTGGTGCTGGGCGCGGTGGCGCGGCTTGCCGGCTTCAGCATTCTGCGCTTCGTCCGCTACGTGCGCGAAGAGCTGCTGCTGGTGCTGGGCACCTCGTCGTCAGAGTCGGCCCTGGTGCCGCTGATGCAGAAGCTGGAGCGCCTGGGCTGCTCGCGCTCGGTGGTGGGCCTGGTGGTGCCTGCCGGCTACTCCTTCAACCTCGACGGCACCAACATCTACCTGACCATGGCGGCGCTGTTCGTGGCCCAGGCGCTCAACGTGGATTTGAGCTTGGGTCAGCAGCTCAGCCTGCTCGCGGTGGCGATGCTCACCTCCAAGGGCGCTTCCGGCGTCACCGGCGCCGGCTTCATCACCCTGGCCGCCACCCTGGCGGTGGTGCCGGCGGTGCCGGTGGCCGGCCTGGCCCTGATCCTAGGCATCGACCGCTTCATGAGCGAGGCGCGCGCGTTGACCAACATGATCGGCAACGGCGTGGCGACCATCGTGGTGGCGCGGTGGGAGAAGGAGCTCGATTTGGCCGTGCTCAAGGCCGAGCTGGCCGGCGGCCCCGCCAGGAAGGATTGCCCGGTATCGGAGCCTCCAGGGAGTCGGGTCGGCGTCTAGCCGAAGCGGCCCTGTGAAAGCGGCTATTCAGAAATATTTCAGGTCCGCTTTAAGCAGATGTCTTAGCGTGATACCGCGTCAATCCGGTAGCCATATCGCACCGGATCAAAAAAATAATTATGAGGAGACACATGAAAGTCAGGTTCTGCTTGGCGGCCGCTGTTGCGGCAATTTACCCCGCGCTCGCGCCTGCGGCCCTGGCGGATGATGCTGCGCAATCGCAGAGAAGCGACGGGACATCGGTCGCGCAGCAGGTGGCGCCGGATGCCTCCGCCGCGGACCAGGGCAGCACCGCCAGCAAGAGCAACGTTGACGGCGCACAGCCCGGCACGAGCCAGCCGCCCCAGCTGGCGTCCACTGCCCCCGGCGCCCCGCCGGATGCGGCCTCCACGGAAACGCCAGACCAGAACAAGCTCGATCGCGGTACCACCAAGCAGTCCCTGCCGGTGAGCAAGGAAGTCGTTTCAGGCGCTGCTTTGCAGAATGCGCAGGACGGCTACTCCGATGCCGTCAAGAACCAGGCCGGCGTCGCGCCGTCGAGTTCAAAAGGAAGTCCGAGCGATACGATTTCCATCCGCGGCATCAACCTGAATCCGGTTTCGAACTATCGAATCAACGGCGGCCTGGCTGTCGCCGGCGTGATGACCGTTCCCACGGAAGACAAGGAAAAGCTGGAGACCTTGAAGGGTGCCAACGCGCTGATGTTCGGGGTCGCCAGCCCCGCCGGAATCATCAACCTCGTCACCAAGCGGGCGACCGCAGCCGACATCAACAATTTCTCTCTGTCCACGTCGTCCTTTGGACAGTATTACAGTGCCATTGATATCGGCCGCCGCTTCGGGGAGGACAAGTCTGCCGGCGTCCGCATCAACGCCGCTGCGAGTCATCTTGAGAACGGAGTTCACTATACCGGTGGAACGAGCGAATTCGCGAGCATCGGAACGGACTGGAGAATGACCGATCGCCTCACCTTCCAAGGCGACTTCGAGTACTACAAGAAGGATACCGTCCTGCAGGCCACGGTCAGCCTGCTCTCCCCTGTTAACGGCGAACTCCCCGTACCGAAGGTTCCGGAGCCCAGGAATTTATTGTCCGGAACCTGGGCCACCTACTCGGGTGACACCAAAAACATCCAGGCGCGCGCCGACTACGTCATCACGGACAATTGGAAAATCATGGCTGAGCTGGGGCGCTCTGATTCGGATCGTGACCGCGATGTGACCCGTGTCGGCAAATACAATCCGGTGACCGGTGCCGGCGGCGTCGTCACGGTCGCTGAATCAGACCAATCCCTCATCAATACATTCGTCAGGGCTGAACTCAATGGACACTTCCTGACCTGGTTGTTCCGGCACGACCTGACGATCGGTGCCGCGCAGAGCCAACGGGAAACCCTCACACCTTTCCAGGCCTCGGTCACCCTGACGCAAGCGCAGAACATCTTCGATCCCATCACGCTGAATCCTCCGCCCGCACCTACCACGTCAACCGCACTGGCGCCGCAGATCAGCAAGGATCTCGGCTTGTATGCCTACGACACGGTTGGCGTCACGCATGATTTCAAGGCGCTTCTTGGGTTCCGCAGGACGAATGCCAATGAGAACTTGAGCGGCAATCAAAGCTCCGCGATCGTCAACTCACCCGCCGGTGGCTTCCTGTGGGACGTGCTACCGAAGACGACGATCTTCGGCAGCTATATGAAGGGCCTGGAAGACGGTGCAGTGGCCCCGGTCAACGCCGCCAATCCGAACGAAGTGCAACCGCCTGGGGTCTCCTCGCAAACCGAGATTGGCCTGAAGTCCACGTTCATCGAGGGCCTCTCCTTCAGTGGCTCGTATTTCTATATCTCGCGCGTCAACGCGGTCCTTGACTCGGTCACGAACATCTTCTCCAACAACGGCTATATCCACTTCAAGGGGCAGGAAGCCGTTATCGCGTATGACATCAACCGCCAGTGGACCATCAATGCGGCAGGGCAGCACCTGGACGCGGTGCAAGTCTCGGATGATCCCAAACTTGACAACTTCGTGCCGGAGAATACGCCGCACTTCCTAGGCAATATCTTCGTGACGCATCACACGCCATTCGTTCCCGGGCTGACCCTTACGGCGGGTGCTTCGTATGTCACGTCGCGCTTCGTCAATCCCCAGGACCAGGGCACCATCCCCGGTTACCTGCTGCTGTCTTGCAGCTCCGGCTACGAGACTTGGTTCCGCGGTTACCGCACCTCGTTCCAGCTCCTGGCCGACAACATCGCCAACAAGCGCTACTGGAATTCCGCACAGCAGGGCACCTACGGAACCGGCATGGATCGGAGCGTGAAGTTGATCATGAAGGTCAACATGTGACCGGGCTGGGTCAGGCCATGAGCTCCGCAATCCATGACAGGGGACGGCGCCGGGCGCTCGCGGCCTTGGGCAGCTTCGGTCTCATGTTGGCCCTCGACGCTTGGGCGGAGGACAATTTGCCGATGAACCCGGCGGCGGGTGATCCGGCGCTGGACTTCGTCAATGCCCTGCCGACCTATGTCCCACGGAAGCAGGTCAAGGGCACCGTTTCGCTCTGGGGACATGGAAGCTTCAAGCGCGACTTTGTTGGGCCTCTGGTACAGACCTGGACGGCGGGCTTGCGGCGCCAGCAGCCGGCGATCGATTTCGACTGCCGGATGTACGGCACGGCATCCGCAATCGACGCGTTGTTCACCGGCGCGGGCAATGTGGCTCTTCTGGGCGAGGAGATCAGCCCGGCCGCCGCGAAGGCGTTTCAACGCAGCAAGGGCTACGCTCCCACCGGTATCCAGATCGCCACTGGCAGCCTGGATGTCGATTTCTTTGACTACGCGCACATGATCTTCGTACACCAGGATAATCCGCTGGCCGGCCTGGACCTGGCCCAGCTCGACGCCGTGTTCGGCGCCGAACACCGGCGCGGCTCGCGAAACGCCCGCGTCTGGGGCGATCTCGGTCTGGATGGTGAGTGGGCGCGCGCACCAATCCAGCCCTATGGCTGGAAGATCGATGAAGATTTTGCACTGTTTTTCAGGGGAGCGGTGCTCGAAGGCAGCCACCGCTGGAACGAGGTTATGCTCGAGTACCAGCATGCGCGGCGTAGTGACGGCAGCCAATATGACCGCGGCCAGAGAATTCTTGACGCGCTTGCCCAGGATCGTTTCGGCATCGCAATCTCCAATGTGCGCTATGCCACTGCGCAGGTCCGGCAAGTGCCTTTGGCGCGCCAGGCGGGGCAGCGCTTCGTCAAGGCCAGCATCACGACGCTCATCTCTCAGGAATACCCCTTGGTTCGCATCATTCCCGCCTTTGTCGACAAGCGCCCCGATGGCCATGTCGATCCCGCAGTGCGTGAATTTCTTCGCTATATCCTCAGTCGGGAAGGGCAGTCAGCCCTCGTCGCGCATAGTGCCTATCTGCCGCTCGGCGAGCGCCAGATCGCGGCTCAACTGGGCAGTCTGGCATGAAGGCATTGGCCGTTGCCGGCTTGCTCCTTTACGCCGTTTCCGCAGCCGATGCGGCCGTCGATCCCTGGGCCGCCACGCAGGGGCCATTGCGCATCGAGGGTCCTGTCGAAATGCAGGGTGTGGTGGCGCGTTGGGTCGCGGGCTTCACCAGGAGGAATCCGCAAATCCACGTGGAGGTGCAGCTGCGAGGCACCGATGTCGGTCTGGGCGCGCTTGTCACCGGTCGCACGGACATCGCCCTGGCAGGGCGTGACGCCACCGAGTCAGAGATCAAGGCCTTTGAATGGATCTTCCGCTACCAGCCGACTGCGATCGACGTCATGAGCGGAAGCCTGGATCACCCGGGCCGGTCTCCGGCGCTGGCGGTGTTGGTGAGCCGGGACAACCCGCTCGGGCAAATCAGCGTGCGGCAGCTTGCGCAACTGTTTACTCCGGGTCAGGGCGGACTACGCACATGGGGCGAGGTTGGCGGCGGCAATGGCTGGACATCCCATTCCGTTCATCTGGTGATGCCGTGTGCCGAAACTGGAACAGGTGTGTTCTTCAGAGATCGAATTCTGGCGGGAGCGCGTGCCTTGCCCTGGGATCATCTGACCGAAGTCGAAGACCGGGGCAAGGACGATGCGGCGCGTCGGATAGCTGAAACGGTTGCGCATGACCGCTATGCACTGGCTGTGGCACCCTTGAGTGCCAAGCTGCCGGTCGCGGTCAAGGTTTTGCCTGTCGTCGCAGAAGGCCAAGCCGCCGTCACCCCTTCGGTGGAAACCGTCGTGTCACGAGCATACGTGCTGGGTCGCGTGGTTCACGCTTACGTGAACGCCGCACCGGCGCAGCCTGTCGACCCTTCGCGGGCGCACCCGCTTGATCCGCGAGCGGCTCAGTTTCTCAAGTATGTGCTGAGCCCCGAAGGTCAGCGCGACGTCGAGGACTCCAAAGAATACCTGCCCCTGGTCGAAGCGGAAGCCTTGGCCCAAGTCGAACGGTTGTGACAATCCGCGCCGCGGAAGCGCATACCGCTTTTTCCAAGGTATACGAGCGAGGTACGTCAGCCTTCGGCATCAAGCTGCCATCGCCATGCGGACGAGGCAACAGCAGATCTACCTGGACGTCCCTTGCCGGAGCGCGGTACGGGCGTAGATGCCCCAGATCCGCGCCAGGTCGGCGGCGCCGTGGTTGCCGCCGACGGTGCTGAAGATCGCGGCGGCGCGCTCGCGCTGGCCGGACATGACGTAGGCGATGCCGAGGCGCAGTTTTGCATCCTGCGGCTTGTGCTCGTCGAGGATGCCGATGCGCTGGGCCTGTTCCATAAACGCCAGGCCATGCGCGTAGTCACCGTGGGTGACGTGATCGAAGCCGAGGCGGTGCAGGGCCAGGCCATCGCCACCGCGCGCGGCTTCGCTGGCTGCCAGGCCAGGCTGGGCGATGCGCCGCGCATCCTCCTGTGCCAGGCGCGTCAGGTTTTCGCGTTGCTGGCGCTGGTTCGCGGCATCGGGGCCGGAGCCGAGCCGGCCGGCGTCGAAGCCGGCATCGAGTACCTGTTGAGCTTCGGCCGGAAAGCCGGCCTCGACGGCGCGCTGCGCCATGGTGAGATAGTCCGCGGGCTGCGACAGCACGCCGGTGAGCAGACGCAGCCGGTCCACGTCCAGCGCCAGGCGCGGGCCGAAGTCCGGGCGTTTCTGTGTCCGCGTCAACAGATCGGCCCAGTAGCCGGTGCTGGGGTAATAGCTGACCAACTGCTCCAGCGACCAGGCTTCGGCGTTGGAGTCATTGAGCTGCTGGTAGCAGCGCCGCAGCAGCAGGAGCTGATTCTCCTCCGGCGGGTGCGACTGGCGCAGCACGCCCTGTACCGCGTATTGCAGCTCGCGCGCAGCATTGGCGTAATCATGAAGCTGGTAGTAAGCGCTGCCGAGCAGGGTGTGGACCTGCAGGTCGGTACCGCCCTGGTCGAAGTACTGGCGACCGGAGGCGATGCCGCCGGTGTAGTCCCGCTTTTGCAGGGTGGCGATCACCGCTTGGCGCAACTGCTCCAGGTGCGCTTCGCTGGCTTGCCCCGACAGGTTCAGCGCCGGCGGCGGCAGTGCATCGGCCTTTGCGCCAAGGGCATGCAGCAGCAGCAGGATCGGAAACAGGCGCAGGCTCCAACCGGCCGTGCGTGCGGGCCGCTTCGCGGAGCCTGGGGTGAGGGTACGCATCGGCCGAGAATAATCCAGGAAGTTAAACGCAACCTGAATTCCGGCGCGCGGGGTGCGGCTTTCCGAGTGTGCCGCCGACCGCCGGAGCGCTTTCAGGGGTCCAGCACGTCGAGGACCTGGCCGGGGGCGATCTGCGCTTCCAGCCGCTGGCGCAGTGTCAGTGCATGGCGCACCAGCGCCTCGCCGTCCGCGCCCTCGTGCCAGGCATAGCCCACGTTCATGGTGCCGATGACGGCACCTGCGCGGTCATGCAGTGCGAGGTCCACGCCGAAGCGCTTGCCGTCGGAATAGATGCCGGTGTTCGGTGCGGTGCTGGCCAGCACCTTGAGATCATCGCCGTCGGCCTTCTTGCCCTGGCGGCCGAAGGTGGAGCCGAGCAGCACCAGCTCGCCGTCGGCGCCGACGTGGCCGCGCACCGCCAGCACTTCGATCTCCGGCTGCGCCGCCTGGGCAGCATCGACCAGCTTCTGCGCGCGGTTGCGGGTGGTGATGGCGGGGTCCAGCGGATAGGGGTCGAACAGATTGGCGCTGTTGAGGATGCGCCGCGCCAGAGTGTCGCGGATCGTCTCTGCCCTGCGGATGAAGACGGACAGCGGCGTGCGGGGACGGTAGGGCCAAAGCAGGACCAGCATTCCCACCGGCTCGCCGACCAAGTTCTCGAGCGGCAGCTCGACCGCCGCGCTGTGCCCGTCGGGTAGCACCACAGCGCGCGGCTCGGCGCCGCCGCCCAGTTCCAGTTCGTCGTGGCCCGAGGTGCCGATGCGGCCGATGTTGGAGGCGGCCACCACGGCGTCTGCCGCGCCGGGTGGGGCGGCGCGCAGCAGCATCGCGCGCAGCCCGGGATTGTGGGCCAGGGTCTGGTCGACCAGTTCCTGGCCGTAGGTCTTCTGCGGGACCTGCGCACCGGCGAGTGGCGCGGCGAGCAGCAGCGCCAGGGCGGCGGATCGCAGGGCGCGGTGGAAAGGGTTCATGTTCATGGCGGCGCGCGTTGGTGGAACTACGCCGCGGGATGGGTGCGTGCGCCCATCCCGCGGCCACAGCTCATTTGGCCGCGTCGAACAGGCCGTCGTAGGTTTTCACCTTGGCCGCCAGGCTGTCGCGCAGCTGGGTGGCGAGGCCAAGGTAGTGGCGCTCCATGCTGGCGGACTGGGGCGGGTTCTTGAAGGCGTAGACGACGAGGCCGACGTTGTCGTGGGCGGCGTCCTGCAGCGGCATCAGCACCACGAACTTCTTGGCGATGTCGTTCACGCGCTTCCAGCGCGGGTCGAGGATGGTGATGCCCTTCTTGCTGACGTCGATATCGTCCGGATCATCGGGGTTGCCGATGCGGTCGGGGTAGGAGCCGGCGAACATGGTGTAAGTGTCCTGCTGTCCCGGTGGCACGCCGTGCATGGTCATGCTCAGCAGCTCGGGGTGCTTGGACATGGTCTGGTCGACCAGGGCCTGGGCGTAGATCTTGTGATCCGGCGGGGTCCAGTTCTTGGGCTTGTCGTCGGCGAACAGGGCGGGGCTGGCCAGGGCCAGGCAGGCTCCGGCCAGCACGGCGCGGAAAGTAGGTGAGAGTTTCATCTTGGGTTCCTCGGGATGGATGGTTGGGGGAAAGTGTGGGGGATGTCGGGAGCCGGCCGTCCTGGCCGTGCTTTCAGTCCAGCTTGCTGGCTTCCTCGCGCGCCAGGTCCGCCGGCAGCGCCAGGTAGCTGCCGTTGCGCCGCACGATGTCCTGGCCTTCCCGGCTCAGCACGTAGCGCAGGAATTCACGCAGCTTGGGATCGAGCGGCGTTCCCGGCTTGCGGTTGAGGAAGATGTAGATGTTGCGTACCAGCGGATAGCTGCGGTCCTCGAAGCTGGCCTTGCTCGGCAGCACCGCCGGCGTGCCGGCGTCCGGCGCCACCGGCACCACGCGCAGGCCCTCGATGCCCTTGGCCTGAGGCATCACGCTCCAGGCGATGCCGTAGGGGTTCTTCGCCAGCTCGTCGCGCAGCATGTGCTGCGCGCCCAGGGACTGCTGCGCCTGGTCTTCGTCGGCGATCTGCTTGCTGCCGGTCTCGACGTACTCGCGGTAGTTCTCGTTCCACTTGTCGCCGTTGTGCAGCACCTTCCATTGGAAGAAGCGGGCGGTGCCGGAGGGGCCGTGACCATAGGTCTGGATCGGCTGGTTGGCCCACTCGCCGGTAAGGCCGAGCTGGCCCCAGGTGCGGATGTTGCCCTCGGCGCCGCGCGCCTCGGCCGGCGTCCATTTGAAACCGTGCAGGCCGGCGGTGCGCTCGGCGCCGAAGATGCCGTCGAGCTGCTGCATGGTCAGTGACTTGATCGGATTGCCCTTGGCTACGAACACGACCGGACCATTGGACTTGCCCTCCACGTCGTAGGCGCCCGAAGCCACGGTGATCGCCGTGGGCATGTAGCCGTAGACCTCGAAGAAGGAGAGGTTCTCGGTCAGTGTGGCCTCGCCGCCGTCCGGCCCCAGGTCGCCGACGCCGGTGACCAGGGCCGGGATGGCGGCGTCGCTGGTCGGCAGGCGGTCGTCGAAGCGTACACCGGGCTGGAACTTGCGGAAGCCCTCTTCCCACTGTTGCAACACACCGCCGAGGCCGAAGCCGAAGCAGCGGATGGTGCCGGAAACCTGCTCGCCGGGCCGGTAGGCGAGGAGTTGCGCCTGGGCCGGCCCGGCGAGCAGGGTGCAAAGGGCAACCGGCAGCAGGGTGCGGCGCAGGATCGCGGCGGGTCGCCACGAAACCGCGGCACGGCGTACCGGTTGGGTCATCATCACGGCGAATCTCCTCGTGCGCCGCCACCATGGAGCGGCGCGGCGATCTCGTTATGGCCGCGATGTTGATACGTGAATCTGAACCATCCCTGTATGAATCCTAAACGCAAGCTTACGGTTGCCGCAGCGTTTGCCCGGGCGTGGCAGGACAGGGACAATGCGGCACTCGTCTGATTCAGCCCGGAGGCACGGCAGCACAGCATGCGATCGCTCGGCGCGCTCATATCCGTCTGGTACGCGGCGGCGGCAACCGCCACGCTGGCGATCCTGTTCGTCGCCGGCTATGTGCTGCTGGAGCTGCACCTGATGCACGGCCTGGACCTGCTCAACGCGGCGCAGTTCCAGGAGATCGACGCGCGGCTCGGGCCGGAATACTCCACCCTCAGCACGCCGTTCATCGAGATGCGCATCCGCGACACCACCGATTACGCCTCAACCCTGTTCTACATCGAGATCAAGAAGCCCGGTGCCGGTACGGTGTTCCGCTCCACCAATCTCAAAGGCAACGCCATCCCGGATGTGAAGGGGGAGGATCACTACAGCATCAAAGTGCACGGCCTTGGCGAAATGCGGGCGGCAGAGTTCCACGCAGCGCCTTTGGAGATCACCATCGCGACGCCGCTGCGGCAGACGCGAGAGGTGATGCGCAGCTACGTGCAGGTGTGCATTGGACTTCTGCTCGCGATGCTGGTTGCCAGTCTGCTGATTGGGTGGAGGTTAAGCCGGATGGTGCTGGCGCCGGTACGCTCGATCCGCGATACCGCCAACCGCATCCGCTCCGACAACCTGAGCGAGCGCATCCCGGTGGGTAATGTGCGGGACGAGATTTCCGACCTGGCGCGCCTGCTCAACCAGATGTTCGATCGCCTGGAGCATTCCTTCGATCAGGTGCGCCGCTTCACCGCCGAAGCCTCGCACGAGCTGAAGACACCGCTGTCGCTGGTGCGTCTGCACGCCGAGAA
>Ga0302314_10002358_pt1 | contig 35110 bp, 30 predicted proteins | sample III_Palsa_N2_3_FD_200533 | JGI IMG/M metagenome (GOLD analysis project Ga0302314, IMG submission 200533) | Peat permafrost microbial communities from Stordalen Mire near Abisko, Sweden - III_Palsa_N2_3 | ecosystem: Environmental > Terrestrial > Soil > Palsa > Peat permafrost | place: Sweden...
GCGCGCGGGATCGGCGCGGCCGGCCGCTCGAACGCCTTTGGCGGCGCGGCGGGGGCGGCGTGCTGCGGCGGGGCCGAGACCAGCGCATGCTCGGGCGCCCTCGGCGGCGGCGCGGGCGGCGCGGGATGAAAGACCTGCGCCAGCGGCGCGGGCCTGGCCGGCGCGATGTGAGTCTCCACCTTGGGCGGTGGGGCGGGCGGAGTCGCCGGTCTCAGCGATTGCGGCGCCATGGCGGCAGGGCCTTGGCCGGCGCGCGGGCCGCCGCCATGGTCACGATGTTCGCCACTGCCGGCTCCGGGCCCAGCGGCGGCCGGACCGATCTGCGGCGGCGCCGGTTGAGGCGCCGGTCCGTGGCCATCGGTTTGCCGCGCGCCGGGAGGACGGTCGTTCGGCGGCGCGCTGATTGGCGCCGGCGGGCCTGCCGGCGCGGGCCCAGCGGCGGCGGCCGGCGCGGGCGGCTTGGGGCCGCCGAGATGCAGGCCGAGAATCCCCGGGGCGGCGGGGGCCTGGGCGTGAGCCTGCTGCGCCGCCTGCCAGTCGCGCTGGGCGACCTCGGGATGGTTGGTGGCCTGGGCGAACCGCGCCGCCTCGGCCTCGCGGCGGAACCGTTCCTGGTCCCACTGCGCCTGCTCCTGCTGGGCGTGCGCCGCGTGATAGGCCGCCCAGCCGCTCTGCTGCGCCTGCGCCCGCTGCCAGGCGGCGTTGTCGGCCGCGATCCGCTCCTGGCGCGCCTCCCAGTTGGCGGCGACCACCGCCTGGTGCTGCTGCTGTTGCGAGGCCAGGTACAGGGCCGTCGCGCGCGCCAGGATACGGCTCGCGGCGTCGACCCGCGCATTGTAGCCATCCGGCGGCAGGGCGCGGCCCTCGCGGTCATAGACCACCACCAGCACGCCTGAATCATAGCCGTAGGTGTATTCCGGGTCCCTCACCAGATAGGGATATTGCGCGCCCGGCTGGTAGTAATAATAGCGGTAGCCGCCGCCCGGCAGCGGCTCGCTCACCCGTTCGGAGTGGTCGTCGCCATACCAGACCCAGGGCTGGGTCCCGCCATAGTCGAAGCCATAGTCCGGCGGCGCATCACCAAACGCCTGATTTTCCGAGTCCGCCTCATCGGCATAGGCATAGGTGTCGTCGGGATCCGACAAGCGCCCGACCCGCACCGGGGCGCCTTGCGGCAACTGGCTGATCGTCGGAGCCGGCGCGATGGCGGTCGGCGTCGTGGCCGTCATCTCCAGCGGCAGGGCCGCGGCGGGCGTTGGCGCGGACGTGGCCTGGCCATTCTGATTGCAGGCCGCCAGAGCGCTGGCCGCGAAGCAGGCGACGAGCGCCGTCCGGGCGGCGCCGTTGAGAAAAATCTGTTTCATTCTGCAATAACCCTCAAGCTTGACCGTCGTTCCAGCGAAATATCATTTCGCATCTGAAACGTCTCATGCCGAAGATGAACGCAGGCTGGACGGGGATTCTAGGTTGGCGTGGTTTGGGTTTTGAGCAGGGGCGCGATTGCGCTCCCCTTCTCCCCCTGCGGGAGAAGGTGGCGGCGAAGCCGACGGATGAGGGGTCGCGCCGGCGGCGGGGATTGTCTTGGTTGGTGTTTTCGCGCCGATGGGCCGGCGCGACCCCTCATCCGACCTCCTTCGGAGGCCACCTTCTCCCGCAAGAGGGAGAAGGAATAAATCCAGCCGGCCCCTGCGGATCAAGCTAACCTCAATCCACCGCGGCTTTCGGCGCGCGGCGAACCTCGACCACCCTCACCCGGTTGCCGTCCAGCACCATGGCCAGTTCGCCCCGTTTGACCCGCAGGGCGTCCTCGCCGAAGGCCTCGCGGCGCCAGCCGTGCAGGGCCGGGGTGTCGGCATTGTCGTCGACGGCGATCTTCTCAAGATCAGAGACCGTGGCGATCAATTTGGACGCGACGCCGGCGTCCTCGGACCTGGCCTTCAGCAGCACCTTCAGCAGTTCCACCACCGCACCGGCCGCCGGGACCTGAGGCGACGTGTGACGCTCGATCTTGGGCGCATAGGTCTCGGCGTTGCGCAGCGCCTCGTTGACCGCCTCGAGCAGGTCCGGCCCAAAGCGGGAGTTGGCGAACCCCTTGGGCACGGCGCGCAGGCGGTTGAGGCCGTCCGCGTCCGTCGGCGCCTGGCTGGCGATTTCCTCGATGGCGTCATCTTTGAGAATCCGCCCGCGCGGCTGGTCGCGCTGCTGCGCGGTCCGCTCGCGCCAGGCGGCGACGCCGCGCAGCACGGCGAGATATTTGGCGGTGAACCGCTTCGGCTTCAGCCGCTTCCAGGCGTTCTCCGGCTCGGTGTCATAGAGGGCCGGATCGGTCATCTGATCCATCTCCTCGGTCACCCAGGCCAGCCGGCCCGAGGTTTCCAGCCGTGCTCGCAGCAAGGGAAACAGGTCCGCGAGGTGGGTGACGTCGGCGATGGCGTACGCCAGTTGGGCGTCGCTCAGCGGCCGCCGCGCCCAGTCGGTGAACCGGCTGCTCTTGTCCAGCTCGATCTTCAGCATCTGCCGCACCAGGGCGTCATAGGCGATCTGCTCACCGAACCCGGCGGCCATGGCGGCGATCTGGGTGTCGAACAGCGGCCGGGGGATGACGCCGAGATTGTTGAAGATTTCCACGTCCTGCCGCGCGGCGTGGAACACCTTGATGATGGCAGGGTCGGCCAGGATCGCCAGCAGCGGGGCCAGGTCCAGGCCCTCGGCCAGGGGGTCGATGTTGGCCGCGGCGTCTGGCGTCGCCACCTGGACCAGGCAGAGCTTGGGCCAGTAGGTGGTCTCGCGCATGAACTCGGTGTCGACGGCGATGAAGGGGGCGCCGGCGATCCGTTCACAGAAGGCGGCAAGTTCAGCGGTGGTGATGATGGGACTCATCGGCTAGCTATAGCCCGACCGGGGCCCCCATGGGGAGACTCGCAATAGAGATGCGTCTGGAAGTTTACGATGACTGATCGGCCCAACGGCCTCACCTATGCCGAGGCGGGCGTGGATATCGACGCGGGCGCGGCCCTGGTGGAGGCGATCAAGCCCCTGGCCAAGGCCACGCGCCGGCCTGGCGCGGACGCGGCCCTGGGCGGATTCGGCGCCCTGTTCGACCTGAAGGCGGCGGGGTTTGTCGATCCGCTGATCGTGACAACCACCGATGGCGTCGGCACCAAGCTGAAGGTGGCGATCGAGAGCGGGCATCACGACGGGGTCGGGATCGACCTGGTCGCCATGTGCGTCAACGACCTGCTGGCCCAGGGCGCCGAGCCCTTGATGTTCCTGGACTATTACGCCACCGGCAAGCTGGAGATAGCGGTGGCGCGGCGCGTCGTCGCCGGCATCGCCGAGGGTTGCCTGCAGGCCGGCGCGGCCCTGGTGGGCGGCGAAACCGCCGAAATGCCGGGCATGTATGGCGACGGCGACTATGACCTGGCCGGCTTTTCGGTCGGCGCGGTGGAGCGCGGCGCGGTGCTGCCCAACCTGGACGCCCAGCGCCCCGGCGACCTGCTGATCGGCCTGGGCTCCTCCGGACCGCACTCCAATGGCTATTCGCTGGTGCGCCGCATCGTCGAGCGATCGGGCCTGAGATGGGACGCCCGCGCGCCCTTCGCGCCGGACCTGTCGCTGGGCGAGGCGCTGATGGCGCCGACCCGCATCTATGTGAAATCCATCCTGCCCCTGATCAAGGCCGGCCTGATCCACGGCGGCGCCCACATCACCGGCGGCGGCCTGATCGAGAACCCGCCGCGCGCCATCGCAGAAGGCCTTGCGCCGAGCTTCGACTGGGACGCCTGGGCCCTGCCCCCGGTGTTCGACTGGCTGCAGAAGACCGGCGGGGTCAGCGACCACGAGCTGCGCCGCACCTTCAACTGCGGCGTGGGCTTTGTGCTGATCGTGTCGCCGCGCTCGGCGGAGCCAGTGTTGGCCGCCCTGCTGAACGCCGGCGAGAACGCCTTCGTCTGCGGCCAGCTGGTCGCCGCGGGCGGCTGATGGCGAAAACCAAAGTCGGCGTGCTGATTTCCGGGACCGGCTCCAACGCCATGGCCCTGATCGAGGCCGCGCGCGCCGAGGACTACCCGGCCGAGATCTCCCTGGTGATCTCCAACAAGCCCGACGCCGCGGGACTGGCCAAAGCCGAAGCCGCCGGCGTGCGGGCGGTGGCCATCGACCACAAGCCCTTCGGCAAGGACCGCGAAGCCCACGAGCGGGCGATCAACGCGGCCCTGACCGACGCCGGCGTCGGCTTCATCGCCCTGGCCGGCTATATGCGCGTGCTGACCCCCTGGTTCGTGCACAGCTGGGCCGGCCGGATGATCAACATCCACCCGTCGCTGCTCCCGGCCTTTCCGGGTCTCAACCCTCAGCGGCAAGCGCTCGAAGCTGGCGTCGCCGAAAGTGGCTGTACGGTCCACTGGGTGATCGAGGGTGTCGACGCGGGCGAAGCGATTGGACGGGCGGTGGTTCCGGTGCTGCCCGGCGACGACGAAGCGACTCTGAGCCGGCGCACGCTCGCGGCCGAGCATAAGCTCTATCCGGAATGCCTGGCGAAAGCGGTACTAGTGGCCCGCGCAGGTCAGTCGGCGGATTGATCGACCAATTCGGAGAACAGCGATGTCGGTCACGAATGAACCAACTAAGCGCTTCTCGTTCGTCGCCCGCATCCACAGCTTTGGCTTCGCCTTCTCCGGCATCGGCTTCATGCTGCGCACCCAGCACAATGCCTGGGTGCATCTCGCGGCCAGCATCATTGTAGTTGGGGCGGGTTTCGGCCTTCGGGTCAGCGCCTCAGACTGGCGCTGGCTGATTGTTGCCATGCTACTGGTCTGGGCCGCCGAAGCCTTCAACACCGCGGTTGAATACGTCTGCGACATGGTCTCGCCGGGCTATAGCGAGACGGTGAAGCGCGCCAAGGATGTGGCCGCCGGCGCGGTGCTCATCAACGCCATCGGCGCGGCGCTGATCGGCGCCCTCACCTTCTGGCCTTACGTGGGCGAGTTCCTCAGTCGTTGAAGATCGCCACCACCCGCGACCAGCCCGCCGACGCGCCTTTGATCTTCACTGGGAAGCAGCAGATGTCGAAACCCGTCGGCGGCAGGGCCTTCAGGTTGGTCAGCTTCTCCATCTGCCAATAGGGCGTCTCGCGGCCGGCCTTGTGACCTTCCCAGATGATCTTCGGATCGCGGGTCTCGGCCCACTTCTTGGCGGTATGGCTGAACGGCGCGTCCCAGGACCAGGCGTCGGTGCCGACCACCTTCACCCCGCGCTCGGTCAGATAAAGCGTCGCCTCGCGGCCCAGGCCGCAACCGGCGTGGATATATTCCGGCTGGCCGAACACCTCGCCGGCGCGGGTAGCGACGACGACGATATCCAGCGGCTGCAGCACATGGCCGATCCGTTTCAGCTCCGCCTCCACATCCGCCGCCGTCGCCACATAGCCGTCCGCCAGATGGCGGAAATCCAGCTTCACCCCCGGCTGGAAGCAGAAGTCCAGCGGCGTCTCGTCGATCTCCGGCGCCGGCCGCGCGCCGTGGTCGGTCGTCGAATGGAAGTGCCAGGGCGCGTCCATATGGGTGCCGTTGTGCGTCGACAGGGTCACCCGCTCCACTGCCCAGCCCTCCCCGTCCGGCAGGTCGGCGGTGGTCAGCCCCTCAAAGAACCGCGCCATCTGCGGCGCGCCCTCGGCATGGCTGGTGTATTCGATCTTCACCTCCATCCCGGGCGGATCGGAGGGAATGTCCATCTCAATGGCGATGGAAAGGTCGACGATGCGGCGGGCCATGGCGCTGCTTAATACACCTCTCCCGGAGGGAGAGGGAACCATCCCTTGGAGCGGCGCGAGATACAGCATCCCTTCTCCCCTTGCGGGAGAAGGTGGCCCGAAGGGCCGGATGAGGGGTCGCGCCGGTCATTGGGATTGATGCGGTTGGGACTTTCGCGCCGATAGGCTGGTACGACCCCTCATCCGTCTCGCTTCGCGAGCCACCTTCTCCCGCAAGAGGGAGAAGGGTGTGGCCACGCGCCCTTCTCATGAATCGACTATCCGACAGCGAGGTGTTTCAGGGTGACGCCCGGCCACGCAGGTCACCGACCACCATCTCCACCACCACCACCCAATCGCCCGACTTCGGCTGACGGTAGATGGTCAGACTGGGATACCAGGGGCTGTCCCTTCGCCCCGTGAGCCAACGCCAATCCGGGTCAAACCTGTCGAGCAGCCAGACCGGCTTGCCCAGCGCCCCGGCCAGGTGGGCTACGGCGGTGTCGACGGAGATCACCAGATCGAGGTTCGCGATCAGCGCGGCCGTGTCCGCGAAATCCTTGGCCTCGCGCATCAGGTCCATGACGCCCTCCGGCGCCGGCTCGTCCTTCTGCAGGCTGAACCACCGCACGACCGGCGTGGCCAGCAGCGGGATAAGCTGATCGGGCGAGACAGACCGCTGGCCGTCGCTCGCCGTCTGCCGACCGCCGGCCCACGCCAGGCCGACCTTGAGACCCGGCGCCGCGCCGATCCGCCCGCGCCAGAGCCGCGCCTGCTCGGGATCGGCGGACAGATAGGGGACGCCGGCGGGGATGGTCTCCAGCGTCGTCCCGAACGCCAGCGGCAGGCTGAGCATGGGGCAATGCAGATCGAAGGCCGGCAGGGGCTCGCCGCGTGAGACGACCTGGTCGACGCCTTCGAGGCTCTGCATCAGCTTGACCAGCTCGGGATGGACCTCCAGCACAAGGCGCCATCCTCGCGCCTTCGCCAGCGGCGCATAGCGGCAGAACTGGATCGCGTCCCCGAATCCCTGCTCGGCGTGGATCAACAGCGTCCGTCCCTCCCCGGCCTCGCCGCGCCATTGCGGCTGGCTGAACGCCCGCCGCGCCGCGAACCCGCCGCCGGCGTCCCAGCGCCCTTCGTACTCCCGCCAGCCCTCGGCGAGGTCGCCTCGCGCGAGCAGCGCCATGCCCAGGTTGGCGTGCGCCTTGGCGTAGGTCGGCTCGGCGCGGATCGCGGCGCGGAAGGCGTCGATCGCCGCATCCAGCTGGCCCTGCCCCTTCAGCACCGTCGCCAGATCGTTATGCGCCTCCGCGTCGTCGGGCCGCAGGGCGATCGCCTCGCGGAAATGGCCGATCGCCGCCCCGGGACGATCCAGCGAGGCCAAGGCGCTGGCGAGATCGTAGTGGGTCTTCGCCACGCCGGGATCGAGGGCGAGCGAACGCTCCAACGCCACGGCCGCCTCGGCGTAACGCCCCTGCGCGCGCAGCACATTGCCCAGGTTGGCGTGAAACGCCGCCTGCTTCGGCTCCAGAGCGATGGCTTCGCGAATGAGTTGTTCGGCCACCTCGGGTTGGCCGACCTGATGCGCCAGCACCCCCATCAGGTGCCGGCTGTCGGCGTGTTGTGGATGGCGGTCGAGCACATGCCGGTAATGCGCCTCGGCCTCCGCCAACCGCCCGACCTGATGCAGCCGCACCGCCTCCGCGAACGACGCCGCCAGGGCCAGCGGCAACGCGCCGGGCTTAATGGTCTTTGCCTCCGCGCGGCGTTCCTTGCGGTTCATGGGGTGGGTGGTAGCCGATTCTGGCGAGGCTGGCCGATCACAGATACGCGCCTAGATCATCCCGTTCCCCAGGCCTTGTGCCTGGGGTCCATTGGGCGCGGAGATTTACCGGTTCGCGCCGGCGGATACGCCTGCGCCTTCATCCCGACCGTTCGCGTTCAATGGGTCCCAGGCACAAGGCCTGGCAAACCATTGGGGGAGCTGCGCGCGTTAGCCCACGATATCCGCGTCGGTGAAGAACTGCGCGATTTCCAGCTTGGCGTTGTCCTGGCTGTCGGAGCCGTGAACCGAGTTCTCTCCAACGGACTCCGCGTACAGCGCCCGGATCGTGCCCGGGGCCGCGTTGGCGGGGTTCGTCGCGCCCATGACTTCGCGGTACTTGGCGACGGCGTCGTCGCCCTCGAGCACCTGCACCACCACCGGCGCGGAGATCATGAAATCCACCAGCTCGCCGAAGAACGGCCGCTCCTTGTGGACCTCGTAGAACTTTTCCGCCTGGGCGCGGCTCATGTGGATGCGGCGCTGGGCGACGATGCGCAGACCGGCGTCCTCGATCACCGCATTGACCTTGCCGGTCAGGTTCCGGCGGGTCGCATCGGGCTTGATGATCGAAAAGGTGCGTTCAGTCATGAGGTACAGCGCTCGTAAAAGAGGTTGGATTGATGAGGTGGCGGGCTTATAGCCGCGCGCTCCTCCCACGCCAAGGCGCGTCAGACCAGTCCGATGTTGCAGATTTACGAGCTGGTGTTCGACGCCTGGGGGCGGCGCTTCTTCGACAAGGCCACGGTCTCGATTCCGGTGGGGGCCAAGGTCGGCCTGGTCGGCCGTAACGGCGTCGGCAAATCCACCCTGTTCAAGCTGATCCAGGGCGAGCTGCACGCCGGCGGCGGCGACATCGGCATGCCCAAGGCCGCGCGCATGACCGCGGTGGCGCAGGAGCATCCGGCCACGCCGGTCTCGCTGATGGACACCATCCTGGAGGCGGACGTCGAACGCGCCGCCCTGCTCCGCGAACTGGAAACCGCTGAGCCGGAGCGGATGGGCGACATCTATGGCCGGCTGATCGAGATCGACGCCGACCGGGCGCCCTCCCGCGCGGCGGAAATTCTCGCCGGCCTTGGCTTCTCCAACGACGACCTGGCGCGGCCCATGTCGGAATTCTCCGGCGGCTGGCGCATGCGCGTGGCCCTGGCCGCGGCCCTGTTCGCCGAAGCCGAGTTGATGCTGCTGGACGAGCCCACCAACTATCTCGACCTGGAAGGCGCCCTGTGGTTGGAAGCCCGCCTGCGCAAATACCCGCACACCGCCCTGGTGATCAGCCACGACCGCGAGCTGCTCAACAATTCGGTGGGCTACATCCTGCACCTGAACAACGGCAAGCTGGACCTCTACACCGGCGGCTACGACAGCTTCGAGGAACAGCGGGCCGAGAAGCTGCGCCTTCAAGAAGCCATGCGCGGGAAGATCGAGGCCAAGCGCGCCCACATGCAGGCCTTCGTCGACCGCTTCCGCGCCAAGGCGTCCAAGGCCACCCAGGCCCAGTCGCGCCTGAAGATGCTGGCCAAGCTGCCGCAGATCGACGCGGTGCTGGCCGACAAGACCGCCGCCTTCACCCTGCCCTCGCCGCTGCGGCCGCTGGCGCCGCCGCTGATCCGGCTGGAAGGCGCGGCCGTTGGCTATGGCGGCCCGCCGATCCTCAGCCACATGAACCTGCGGCTCGACATCGACGACCGCATCGGCCTCTTGGGCGTCAACGGCGCCGGCAAGTCCACCTTCGCCAAGCTGGTGGCAGGCGCGCTGCAGGTCTCCGCCGGCTCCATGCACCGCGACCGCCGGATCAAGGTCGGCTGGTTCCACCAGCACCAGATCGAGGCGCTGGATCCCGCCGACACCCCCCTCGACATCATCCGCCGGGTGATGAAGGAGGCCACCGAGGCGCAGCGCCGGTCAAAGCTCGCCCAGTTCGGCTTCGGTCCGGCCAAGGCCGAGACCACCGTCGCCAACCTGTCCGGGGGCGAACGGGCGCGGCTGCTGCTGAACCAGGTGGCGATGGACGCGCCGCACCTGCTGATCCTCGACGAGCCCACCAACCACCTGGATATCGACAGCCGCCGCGCTCTGCTGGACGCGCTGAACGACTACGAGGGCGCGGTGATCCTGATCACCCACGACCGCTCGCTGATGGAGCTGGTGGCCGACCGGCTGTGGCTGGCCGCTGGCGGCACGATCAAGCCTTTCGACGGCGACATGAACGACTACGCCAAGTTCGTGCTCGACAAGGCGCGGGTGGCCGCGCGCGCCCCAACCCAGGTCGCGGCCCAGCCTGCGCCCGCGCCGCCACCTCGTCCAACCGGCCGCGACCCCGTGGCCCAGGCCGGCCCGCTGAAGCGCAGGCTGGAAGCCGCCGAAGCCGTCCTCGCCCGCGAGACCAAGGCTGTCGCCGAGCTGGACGCCATCCTCGCCGACCACACCCTGTATTCAAGAGACCCCACCCGCGCCGCCGAGATCGGCCGCAAACGCGCCAAGCAGCAGGAAGCCCTGGACCGCGCCGAAGCGCTGTGGATGGCGGCGGCGGAGGCCTATGAGGCGGTGGCAGCGGCGGCAGGATAGTCGGAGATAAGGGGACATGATACTTATCCCAGGCCCCGCCGATGACCGCCCCTGATGGGGTCAGGGGATAAGTATCATGTCCCCTTATCTCCTCCTCCGGCGGGCTTGGCGCCGGCTGCAATTGCGGTGACAACTTCCCCCATCGTCCACCGCGCCGGCGCCCCGAGGCCGCCGAAGGGGATAAAGTCATGAGCGTCCTGAGCCTGGACCACGTCGTCAAGCGGTTCGGCGACTTCACCGCCGTCGACGACCTGAGCTTCGCCGTGCCCGAGGGCGGGATCTTCGGGTTTCTTGGCGGCAATGGCGCCGGCAAGACCACCTCCCTGCGCATGGCGCTCGACATCATCCGGCCGACCTCCGGCAGGATCGAGGTGCTGGGCCGGGCGCCGGGCCGCGAGAACGCCGCCGACGTGGGCTTCCTGCCGGAGGAGCGGGGCCTCTATCGCCGCATGACCGTGCTCGACACCGTGGTCTATTTCGGGCGGCTCAAGGGCATGGCCGCCGGCGCGGCGACCAAGGCGGCGCAGGGGCTGATCGATCGCTTCGGCCTGGGTCCCTGGTCGCGCCAGGCGGTGGACAAGCTGTCCAAGGGCATGTCGCAGAAGGTCCAGCTGGCCACCGCCCTGGTCAATTCGCCCCGGCTGCTGATCCTGGACGAGCCCTTCTCCGGCCTCGATCCGGTCAACCAGGCGGTGCTGGAGGAGCTGGTGCTGGAAATGGCGCGCGGCGGCTCGACGGTGGTCTTCTCCACCCATGTGATGCAGCACGCTGAACGGCTCAGCGACCGGCTGCTGCTGCTCTCACGCGGCCGCAAGGTGTTCGAGGGGACACAGGACGAGGCCCGCGCCACCCTGCCCGGCCGGCTCGTCCTGACCAGCCGCGCCGACCCCAGCGGCCTTGCCGGCGTCGCCAGCGCCACGGCGGCCGGCCCCGCCGGCGACGGCTGGGCCGCCTGGAAGGTCGAGCTGAAGCCGGGCGCCGACGCCGGCGATCTGCTGCAGGCCTGCACCGCGAGCGGTTTTGCCTTGCGCCAGTTCGAGACCCACAAGCCCAGCCTGCACGATGTCTTCCTGCATCTGGTCGGCGCCGATCAGGAGATCGTCAAATGAGCCGCGCCCTGCTGATCGCCGCCCGCGAATATCGCCAGATCGCCGCCACACGCGGCTTCTGGGTCGTGTTGCTGATGATCCCGCTGATGATCGCCGTCAGCCAGTTCGCCGGCAAGCTGATCACACCCCAGGCCAGCGTCGCCTATGTACTGGTCGACGCTTCCGGCCAGTATGCGCCGGCGATCCAGCATCGCATGGAGCTGTCCTATCAGCGCGCGGTGCTGGGCGACCTGGCGGCCTATGTGCAGAAATGGAAGGTCGGATCGGCGTCGCCCGGCGCGGTCTGGGCCTCCGGTCCGCGCTGGTTCAGCGACGCCGAGGCGCAGACCTTCATCGCCCAGGGCGGCCTGCCCGCCGCGCTCGGGCAGATCGCGCCGCGCCTTCCGGCCGACGCCACGCCGTTCAAATCCGCCGAACCCAGGCTCTACATCCCGGTCGATCCGCCCGCCGGCGTCCCCATTGACCAGGGGCCGGACGCCTTCGGCGCCGCCATGGCCGGCCCCCTGCAGGGCGATGTCGTGACCCACGACGGCAAACGCCCCCTGACCCTGGCGGTCTACATCCCCAAGGACTTCGGCGCCTCGGCGGACCCGGCGCGGGTATGGAGCAATGGGCGGTCGACCGGCCCCCTGATCGACACCATCCGCGCCGAACTGACGGGCCGGCTACGCGCTCAGGCCTTGCAGACGAGCGGCCTGGCGCCGGCGGTGTTCACGCGGATTGAGAGCCTTGCCGCGCCGATGACCATCGCCAACCCGCCGGAAGGACGCGGCCGCGCGCAGGTGGTGGTCCGCTCGCTGCTGCCGCTGGCCCTGGTCTATCTGCTGCTGATCACGGTGATGGTGACCGGCGCGATGATGCTGCAGAGCGTCATCGAGGAACGCTCCAACAAGCTGATGGAATCGATGCTGGCCTGTGTGCGGCCGAGCGAGCTGATGTACGGCAAGCTGATCGGGATTGGCGGCATCGGCCTGACCACGGTCGTCTTCTGGGCCGCCTGCGCGGTGGGGGCGGCCTTTTTTGCCGCCCAGGGCATGGCGGCCGACTTCCTGAAGCCCTCCCTGGTCGCGCTCAACCACCCCTGGATCTGGGGCGCCATGGTCTTTTATTTCCTCGCCGGCTACCTGGTGGTCTCGATGATCTATCTTGGCATCGGGGCGCTGAGCGACTCCATGCAGGACGCCCAGGCCTATCTGATGCCGGTGGTGGCGGTCATCATGCTGCCGACCGTGCTGATGATGGCGGCGACGGCTCAGAACCCCAACGGCGTTCTGCCGCATGTCCTGTCCTGGATCCCGATCTACACCCCGTTCGCCATGCTGGCGCGGCTGGGCTCTGGCGTGTCCCAGGTGGAGGTCCTGGGCACGGGCGCCATGCTGATCCTGTTCCTGGCGGTGGAGCTCTACCTGCTGGGCCGGCTGTTCCAGGTCAGCCTGCTGCGCACCGGCCAGCCGCTGAAACTCGGCGGTGTGATCAAACTGATCCGCCAGTCGGAGGCCGTCTGAAGGAAGATAAAGGGAGATAAGGGAGATAAGGGGACATGATACTTATCCCAGGCCCCGCTGATCGCCGCTTCTGATGGGGTTGGGGGATAAGTATCATGTCCCCTTATCTCCTCCTCACGCCTGCTTCTCCCAGCCCCGCTCGGCGCCTTGCCGCCAGTAGGACACCGGATGGCCGGCGGCCTTGAACACCTTCCAGCGGGCGCGGGCTTCGGCGGTGGCGGCTTCGTCGCGGCCATCGAACATCAGGATGCAGCGTTCGTAGCCGTCCAGCGATGAGGCCTCGGCGCCGTCGATCAGGAACAGGGCCTGGGCGGCGTTGAGGTTGTCGGCGTCGGTCGTCAGCAGAATCGGCTGGCGGTCGGCCAGCGGTTCGCCCGCCAGCCCATGCGGCAGGAAGCTGTCGTCGCGATAGCTCCACAGCCAGCCGTCCAGATGGTCCAGCCGCTGGACATCCGCCGTCCGCACCAGCGCCCGCCAGCCCTTCTGCAGCGTCTTGTCGAGCAGCTCCGGCAAGGCCTGGTCCAGCGCTGTGCGCTCGAGATGATAGAACCAGACCTCGCAGGGGGTATCGGGCATGGGCCTAATTCCTCCCCCATTGGGGGAGGGGGACCATGCGTAGCATGGTGGAGGGGGCCTTGCCGCGCCGCCGGCGTATATCTTTGACCACTCGCCCCCTCAGCCGGCTGGCTCCCCCAGCGGGGGAGCAATTAGGAACCACGAGCCCCACCCCCTAGTCCTCGTAGTTCGCCGCGACCAGGTCGTTCAGCAGCCGCACGCCGAAGCCGGTGGCGCCGTCAGGGATGGTGGGCGCGGACGAGGGCTTCTTCCAGGCGATGGCGGCGATGTCCAGGTGCGCCCAGGGAACGCCGTTGGTGAAGCGCTGAATGAACAGGGCCGCGGTGATCGACCCGCCCGGCCGGCCGCCGGTGTTCTTCATGTCGGCCGCCAGGCTGTCGAGGTTCTTGTCGTAGGACGCCTGCAGCGGCATGCGCCACAAGGTGTCGCCTGACGCTTCAGACGCCTTCAGAAGATTAGCCGCCAAGGCCTCGTCATTGCTGTACATTCCGGCCATATCATGACCCAGCGCAACCACGATGGCGCCCGTCAGTGTGGCCAGGTCGATCATGAATTTCGGCTTGAAGCGGTCCTGGCAGTACCAGACCGCATCGGCCAGAACCAGGCGACCTTCAGCGTCGGTATTGATCACCTCGATGGTCTGGCCGGACATGGAGGTCAGGATATCGCCAGGTCGATAGGCGGCGCCGTCGGGCATGTTCTCAACCAGGCCCAGGATGCCGATGGCGTTGACCTTGGCCTTGCGTCCGGCCAGGGCGTGCATCAGGCCGGCCACGGCGCCGGCGCCGCCCATGTCCCAGATCATGTCTTCCATGCCGTCGGCGGGTTTCAGGCTGATGCCGCCGGTGTCGAAACAGACGCCCTTGCCGACGAAGGCGATCGGCTGGGCCTTGGGATCGGCGGCGCCCATCCACTGGATCACCGCCAGCTGGCTTTCGCGCACGCTGCCCTGGCCCACGCCGAGCAGCGAGCCCATGCCCAGCTTGGCCATCTCGGCCTCGCCCAGGATCTCCACCTTCAGCCCCATGGGCTCCAGCGCCTTGACCCGGCGGGCGAATTCTTCGGGGTAGAGGATGTTGGCCGGCTCGGAGACCAGGTCGCGGGTGAAGATCACCCCATCCGCCAGCGCCGACAGCGGCGCGAACGCGGCCTTGGCGGCGGCCACGTCATCGACGGCGATCTCCACCACCTCGATGGTCGGCTTCTTCTCCGGCTTCTCCTTGGTGCGGTAGCGATCGAACCGGTAGGCGGCCAGGGTCACGCCCAGGCCCGCATGCGCCGCCTCGCCCGCCGTGCGGCCCTTGAAGGCCAGGCGCAGGGTCTTCACGCCGGAGGTCTTCAGCGCGTTATAGGCCTCGGCGGCGGCCGTCTCGGCGGCCTTGTCGTCAAAGCCCTTGGCCTCGCCGGCGCCCACGAACAGCGCCCGCCTGATCCCCTCCGCTGGCGCGATCAGCTCCATCGTCTTGCCCTTGGCGCCGGTGAAGGCCGCTGCCGCCATGGCCCGGCTCACCGCCCCGCCGCTGAGCTCGTCCAGGCGCTGGGCGCCGTCGGTCAGCGGACCGCTTTCAAAGATCAGGGCGGCGATACCGTCGCTCGCGGTGCTCAGTCCATCGGCCTTGACGAATTCCAGACGCATGCGTGCATCCTCACTGATTGGGTTTGATGCGCCTCTGTAATCCCGACTGCCGACCGGGCGCCAGCCCCGTCCGCCCGCCGGCGCCAGAGAGGTTGGAGATTCGCTTGCGGCGCGTGTAGAAGTTGGCCCGCCCACCCGGGCGACCGCGACGGCCGCATTGGCCGCCCTGCGTGGAATCCATGAAGCTCATCGAACGATACCTCTTGCGCCAACTGGTTGGCCCGACGCTGCTGGCCATCGCCGCCTTCGCCGCGCTGATCATGCTCAGCACCGTGCTCGGCAATCTCGACGTCATGGGCGAGGGCCAGAGCCTGATTGTGCTGATCAAGATCAGCCTGCTGGCCATGCCGCAGCTGATCTCCCTGGTGCTGCCGGTGGCCCTGTTCGTGGCGGCGCTGATCGTGCTGAACCGGCTGCACACCGAACAGGAGATCGTGGTCTGCTTCGCCAGCGGCATGAGCATCTGGAAGGTGATTTCGCCGGCCCTCCGGACAGCGGCGGTGTTCACCCTCATCGCCCTCTTCCTCAATCTGTGGCTGGCCCCGCTTGCCGACCGCGTCATGCGCAACGAGATGTTCCGCATCCGCACCGACCTGGCCGCCAGCATGATCCACGTCGGCCAGTTCAACTCGCCGTCCGCGGGCCTGACCGTCTACGCCCAGGACCTCGACCAGGGCGGCGCCTTCCACAACGTCTTCCTGTTCCAGCAGAAGGAAGGCGGCGGCGACTCAACCTTCATTGCCGCGCGCGGCAAGATGGCCAAGCGCAGCGGTCAGCCGGTGCTGGTCCTGCGCGATGGATCGAACCAGGAATTCTCCGCCGCGGGGGTGTTGAACTACCTCAAGTTCGACGAATACACCGTTGATCTTGCACCATATTTGTCATCGGACGAGATCATTCAATACAAGATCGCCGACCGCTATCTGCACGAGCTGCTGTTTCCTGACCTGACCCAGAAATGGGAGCGGAAGAACCGCAAGGCGCTGCTGGCGGAGGCCCACGGACGGCTGTCGGCGCCGCTGTACAACCTCGCCTTCGTCGCCATGGCCCTGGCGGCGGTCATCGGCGGACCGTTCAGCCGGCTGGGCTACATCCCCCGGATCATGGCGGTATCGGCCTCAGCGGCCGGCGCACGGCTCTTGGGGATAGCGGTGCTGGCGGCCAGCACCGGCTCGGTCTGGATCAATGTGCTGCAGTATCTGATCCCCACCCTCTGCGCGCTGTGGGCGTTCGGGGAGCTGTTCCGCTGGCCGATCAATCGGCGGCTGAGATTCCCCGCCCCCCGCGCCAAGCCGCCGCGCTCCGCCCTCGCCGGAGCCGCCGCATGAGCTGGCATCTTGGCCGGATCGAGCGCTACGTCCTGACCCGCACCCTGGCGGGGGTCGGCGCGGCCTTCGCCGTGCTGGCCACGGTGATCACCCTGGTCGATTTCGTCGAACAGTCGCTGACCGTGGGCGTGAAGGCGGAAATCGGCTTCGGCCAGACCGCCGGGCTGACGGCGCTCAACACCCCCTCGTTGCTGCTGACCCTGCTGCCGTTCGCCTTCCTGGCCGGGGTGATGGCGGCCTTTGTCGGACTCAACCGCCGCAGCGAGCTGATCGCCATGAGGGCGGCGGGGGTTTCGGCCTGGCGCTTCATCTTCCCCGCCGCCGTCGCGGCCTTCGCCATCGGCGTCTTCACCGTATTCGTGCTCAATCCGGCCGCCTCGGCCATGACCGCCGAATACGAGCGCCTGCGCGCCACGCTGATGCAGGAGCGGGCGCCGGACAGCGGCCAGACCTGGCTGCGGCAGGGCGACGCCCGCAACCAGATCGTGATCCGCGCCCAGGCGCACGACTTCGACCACGGAACCCTGCGCCTCAGGGGCGTGTCGCTGTTCGTTTCGACCCAGGCGAAGGGCCAGAACGCCGAGTTCGAACGCCGGATCGAGGCGTCCGAAGCGCGGCTGGCGCCCGGCTATTGGCTGTTGACCAACGCCCATGAGGCGACGCCCGGCGCCGAGGCCCTGCGCTACGACACCCTGTCGATCCCCTCGACCCTCACCGCCAGCGCCGCGCTGCAGAAGTTCGCGCCGCCCAGCGCGGTGTCGTTCTGGGACCTGTGGTCGACGATCACCAAAACCGAACAGGCGGGATTTTCCGCCACCCCCTATTGGCTCGCCCTGTGGGAGATGGCGGCGCAGCCGCTGCTGTTCGCGGCCATGTCGATCCTGGCCGCGGCGTTTTCGCTGCGCCTGATCCGGCTGGGCGGCCTGGCCGTGCTCGCCGGATCCGGCGTCGGACTCGGTTTCGCCTTGTTCTTCTTCAATCAGTTCTGTCAGGCGCTCGGCCAGACCGGGGCGATTCCGCCGTTCGCGGCCGCTTTTACGCCGCCGTTGTTAGCGCTTTTATCGGGGTTTGCCTTGCTTTGTTACACCGAGGATGGGTAGGGCCATGGGTCCTGGTCTGAGGAAGGGAAAAAGCTGGGCTTCAAGGGGCTATTTCGACTGATGCGCGCCCTCGCGAAACGTTGCGTTGGTGTCGGCAAGGCCAGCCTGCTCGCGGGCTCGGCCCTCGGTCTGCTGTACGCGACAGACGCCGCCGCCCAGAATCAGACCGAACTGCCCATTCGCGAGCCCGGCGTCGCCACGCCGGTCCTGCCGCGCGACCTGCCCAAGGTGCACGAGGCTTTTGCCTCGCCGCCGCTGCCGGACGACGCCCTGGGCAAGAGCGGCTTCTACATGGAAGCCGACACGGTCATCCGCGATGACAAGAACAAGATCTGGATCGCCCAGGGCAGCGTCGAAGGCCGCTATCAGGGTCATGTGATCCGGGCCGACAAGATCACCTACAATGTCGCTAGCGGCGCGGTCACCGCCGATGGCCACGCCCAGATCATCAACCTGGATGGCACCGTCCAGTTCGCCAGCCATATCGTCTTGGACGACAAGATGCGGGCGGGATTTGCGCGTGGTTTTTCAACGCTTGCGCAGGATAACATGAAGTTTGCCGCCGACGTCGCGATCCGGCGCAGCGAGCAGGTGAACGAGCTGAACCGGGCAGTCTTTACGCCCTGCGACATCTGCGCGGCCAACGGCAATCCGAAGTCGCCGACCTGGTCGATCGCCGCCTCCAAGATCATCGAGGATCACGCCAAGCACGTGGTCTACTACCGCAACGCGGTGATCCGGATCAAAGACATCCCGGTCTTCTACACGCCGGTGTTCTGGCACCCTGATCCGGGGTCGCAGCGGGCGTCGGGACTGCTGATGCCGAGCCCCGCGGTGACGAGCAAGCGCGGCGTCTCCTATCAGCAGGGCTATTATTGGGTGATCTCGCCCTCTTCCGACCTGCTGATCTCGCCGCAGATCAACAGCCGGGTGAACCCGTTCCTGAACCTGGACTATCGGGAGCGGTTCTATTCCGGCCATATCGATGTCCGCGCCGGCTACACCTACGAGAAGGACTTCACTGGCGACGGCGCCCTGTTCGGCGACATGACGTCCCGCTCCTACATCCTCGCCGACGGCGCCTTCAACCTGGACAAGGACTGGTCGTGGGGCTTCACAGCCGACCGCACGTCTGACCGATATCTATTTGAAAAATATGATATTACGAGCGTCTCCAACAATGAGGGAGAGTTCGTCCAGGCCAGCCAGCAGCTGACCTCGCAGCTCTACGCCACCCGCCAGGACGCCGGCTCCTACTTCTCGATCGCGGCCTTGAGCTTCCAGGGACTGGCCCAGACCGACCAGAACCGCACCTACCCCCTGGTCGCGCCGCTCGTGGAGGCGCGATGGGAACCCAACCAGGCCATTCTCGGCGGGCGGCTGCGGCTCACTGGCAGCGGCGTGCTGCTCGACACCAGCCAGTCCTATCTCGACCCCTCCGAGCCCGGCATCGACAGCCGCCGCGCCACCGCGGAGGCCAACTGGATGAGCACCTACACGCTGAATGACGGCCTGCGCCTGCAGCCCTTCATCGACCTGGGCGGGGATGTCTATGACGTCTCGGACCTGAGCAACATCGACAAGGGCGGCCACATCTATGACCGCACGCACGGGGATGTCGGCCTCGACCTCAACTGGCCGCTGATCCAGCGCAACGCCAATGGCCTGACCACCGTGCTGGAGCCGATCGCCCAGTTCATTCTGGCGCCCGACGCCAAGACCAATCCCAATATCCCCAACGAGGACAGCCAGGTCTTCACCTTCGACGAGACCAACCTCTTCTCCGCCGACCGCTTCGACGGCTATGACCTCTATGACGGCGGCGCCCGCATGAACGTCGCCGGCAGGGCGACCTTCGACTGGGGCGACGGCGAAAGCGCCCGCTTCCTCGTGGGCCGCTCCTTCCGCGCCGACGACACCAACATCTACCCCGCCAACACCGGCCTCAACGGCCGGGCCTCGGACTGGGTGCTGGCGGGCGATGCAACGCCGGTGGCCGGGATTTCGCTCTATGGCCGGGCCCTGCTCGATGACCGCGGCAGCGCCGAGAGCCAGGAGGTCGGCCTCGACTTCGCCTACGACCGCGCCCAGGGCTATCTGCGCTACGCCACCGACAACACCCTGCCCACCGGCCGGGTCGCCAACATCGAGGCGGCCGGCGACTTCTTCGTCACCAAGAACTGGGGTTTCAGCCTGGTGGGGATTCGCGACCTGCAGCAGGACGCCTGGCGATTGGGCGAGTTCGGCGTGATTTATAAGGACGATTGCATACGCGTAGAGGTCGTTTGGCAGCGTGAAGACACTACCGAAGGGCAACTGGGACCATCTAACGCAGTATTTCTGCGCCTAAAGCTCGCCACATTGGACGGGCAAGGCTACAACGATCCCGATTTTCGCTGAGGCCAACGCTTCGCGTGATGGAGAAGGGTGACGCGTCGTTGATGAAGCGGATGAAACGAACCGTGGCGATATCCGCCGCGACGGCGGCTATGGCCGTCCTTTTGGCGACGCCACAGGTGCGCGCCCAGACTGGTGCGCCCGTGGCCGATGCGCCCGTCGCCGATGCCCCTGTCGCCGATGCCCCTGTCGCCGCGCCCGCCCCACCGCCGGCCCCCAGCGGCCTCAGCGAAGGGGTGGTGGCGATTGTCAACGACAACGTCATCTCCACCTACGACCTGCGCCAGCGCGTGCTGCTGCTGATGGTCACGGCCGGGGTGCGGCCGACCGCCGAGAACATACCTCAGGTGCAACAGGAAGCGCTGCGCGCGCTGATTGATGAACACCTTGAGGTTCAGGAGCTAAAGCGCGAAGAAAAAGAACAAAAGTTCGATATCATCGCCACGGACGATGAAGTCGCCAGCGAGATCACGCGGATGGCGCAGGGCAACCGGATGACCGGCGACCAGCTCCTCGCCGCCCTCGCCAAGGCCGGCGTCGGCCCCGACACCCTGCGCGACCAGATCCGCGCCGGGATCAGCTGGGAACGCTGGATCCACGGGCGATACGGCGGCTCTCGCCTGAAGGTCGGCCAGGATCAGGTCAACGCGGTCATTCGCTCCCTGGAGAGCGAGGCCTCAAAGCCTCAATATGAAGTCAGCGAGATCTTCATCGACGCCAACCGCGCCGGCGGCATGACTCCCGCCACCGAGGGCGCCAAGCAGCTGATCGGCCAGATGCAGCAGGGCGCCCCGTTCGCGGCGGTCGCGCGGCAGTTCTCCTCGGCGCCGACGGCGGCCAACGGCGGCGACGCCGGCTGGGAAAGCGCCTCCGAGCTCCAGCCCGAGGTGCGCGACGCCATTTCCCAGATCCGCGTCGGCCAGCTTTCGCAGCCCATCGTCACCCACGACGGCGTCTACATCATCCTGGTGAAGGACAAGCGCGCCGGCTCGGACTCGATGATCGTGCAGCTGAAACAGGCGGCAATCAGCCTGGCCCAGGACGCCCCCGCCGCCGATGTGGACGCCGCACAGGCCAAGCTGCTGAAGCTGAAGAGCCAGATCACCAGCTGCGCCTCGGTGGAAGCCAGCGCGGCCAAGGTGGACGGCGTCGTCGCCGGCGATCTCGGTCAGGCGGACGTGAAGGATCTCGCGCCCTCGTTCCAGGAAGCGATCAAGCCGCTGAAGGTCGATCAGGTCAGCGACCCGGTGCGCACTGGCGCGGGCCTGCACCTGATCATCCTGTGCGCCCGCCATCAAAGCGGGCTGACCATGCCCTCCCGCGATGAGATCGAATCCCGCCTTGAGGACCAGCAGCTGTCGATGATCTCCAGGCGCTACCTCCGCGACTTGCGGAGTTCGGCGACCATAGAGACGCGGTGACGGCCAAGCCGCTCGCCCTGACCCTGGGCGATCCCGCCGGGATCGGCCCGGAAATCACCGTGAAGGCCTGGCGGTCTTTGCGGGAAACCGGTCCGGCCTTCATGGTGGTCGGCGATTTCAGGATGCTCGCCGCGGCTTCGCCGGCCGGCGCGTCGATCCTGGAGCGGGTGACCGGCCCCAGCGAAGCCGCCGCGGTGTTTCAGCACGCCATCCCCGTGCTGGACATTCCCCTGCCGGCCGGCGTCGTTTCCGGCAAGGCCGACCCCGCGCACGCCGGCGCCATCATCCGCTGGATCGAGACGGCGGCGGGCCTGGCCCTGTCCGGCGATGTCTCGGGCGTGGTTACCGCCCCCATCGCCAAGGCGCCGCTCTACGCCGCCGGCTTTCCGTTTCCCGGCCACACCGAATTCCTTGCCGACCTGACCGCCGCCGCCAACCACGATGGCGCGCGGGGGCCGGTGATGATGCTGACGGCCGGGGGCCTGCGCACCAGCCTGGTGACCATCCACAAGGCCCTGGCCGAGGTGGCCCCGTCGCTGACCATCCAGATGATCGTCAATGTCGGCCTGGTCACCGCCCAGGCGCTGGCGCGGGACTTCGGCGTCGCCCGGCCGAGGATCGCCATGGCCGCGCTCAATCCGCACGCCGGCGAGGACGGGGCCCTGGGCCGCGAGGAGATCGAGATCCTGCGCCCCGCCGCCCGCAGCCTGCGCGACCTGGGCGTGACCTGCACCGATCCCGCCCCGTCGGACACCCTGTTCCATCCCGAGGCGCGGGCCAAGTACGATGCGGCGATCTGCATGTACCACGACCAGGCGCTGATCCCGGTCAAGATGCTCGACTTCTGGGGCGGGGTGAACATCACCCTCGGCCTGCCCATCGTCCGCACCTCGCCCGATCACGGTGTCGGCTATGACATCGCCGGCCGGGGCCTGGCGCGCGCCGACAGCCTGATCGCCGCGATCCGAACCGCCGCCGAGATCGCCGAGCGGCGGCTGGACCTGAGCCGCGCCGCGTGAATCTTGAGGCGCTTCCGCCGCTGCGCGAAAGCCTGGAACGCCATGGCCTGATCGCCCGCAAGAGCTTCGGCCAGCACTTCCTGCTGGACCTCAACGTCACCCGCAAGATCGCCCGGCTGGCTGGGCCGCTCGATGGCCAGACGGTGATCGAGGTCGGTCCCGGCCCCGGCGGCCTGACCCGCGCCCTGCTGGAAGCCGGCGCCCGGGTGATCGCCATCGAGAAGGACGCGCGGTTCGTGCCCCTGCTTGAGGAACTGGCCGACGCCGCCTCAGACCAGCTTACCGTCGTTCGCGCCGACGCCCTGGCCGCCGACGAAGCCGCCCTGCTGGCGGAACACGCCGGCGGCGCCGAAGCCTCGGTCGTCTCCAACCTGCCCTACAACGTCGGCACGCCGCTGCTGGTGAAGTGGCTGACCGGCGCCTGGCGGCCGCACAGCATGACCCTGATGTTCCAGAAGGAGGTGGCCCAGCGCCTGGTCGCCCAGGCCGGCGACGCGTCCTACGGCCGCCTGTCGGTGATCGCCCAGGCCACGGCGAGCGGTCGGCTGGTGATGGATCTGCCCGCCCGCGCCTTCACCCCGCCGCCCAAGGTGGACTCCGCCGTGGTGCGGCTCGATCCCCTGCCCGCAGCCCCGGACCCCGTGTTGATCGCCGCCTTGGAGCGCGTCACGGCTGCCGCCTTTGGCCAGAGGCGCAAAATGCTGCGCTCCAGCCTGAAGACCCTCGGCGGCGAAGGCCTCTGCCTGGCGGCCGGACTAAACCCCAACCAGCGCGCCGAGACCGTCCCGGTCGCCGGCTTCCTGCGTCTCGCCGAGGAGCTGCTCAATGCGTCCTGACCTCCGCCGCGCGATCCCCGCCCTGTCGATGGCGGCCGGCCTGACCCTGATCGCCGGCGCCGCGGCCGCCCAGACCATCTGGCCGGGCGACTTCACCTCGCGCCTGGAAGCCCTGGCCCTGCTGCAGTCGCTGAACGCCGACCTGCTCAGCCACGACAGCGCCACGGCCACCCTCACCCGCTGGTGCGGCGACCATCACCTGGCCGCGGCCCCGAAGATCATCGCCCTGCAGGAAGCCGGCGATGCGCCGCCCGATGCGCAGGTGTTGCAGGCGCTGAAAGCCGGATCCGACACACCGGTGCGCCATCGCCGCGTCAAGCTGGCCTGCGGCGACCGCGTGCTGTCCGAAGCCGACAACTGGTACCTGCCCGGCAAGCTGACGGCGGAGATGAACCACACCCTGGCTGCCTCAACCACGCCCTTCGGCTCCGCGGTCAAGGCGTTGAATTTCCAGCGCCGCACCCTGTCGGCCAGCCTGCTGTTCAACCCCCTGCCCGCCGGCTGGGACCTGTCCCCGCCGCCAACCGCCGCCGAGCCCATGACCGTCCCCCACCAGGTCATCCAGCATCGCGCCGTGCTGACGGCGGCCGGCGAGCCGTTCAGCTATGTGATCGAGACCTACACCGACAAGGTGCTGCCCGACCGGCCGGCGCGATAGGCCTTTCCGCCCATCTCCGCAGCAAACGGGGTCGGCGTTCTTGTCGCACCTAAGAGCGACGCCTCGCACCAAAATGACTCTGACCCCTTTTCGCTGGTCTCGCCCGCGGTCATCGAATCCGCTCTGGCGGCCCTGGCGGCAAGCCTGCAATCCTGACTCAACTCTAGGGGAGGTCACTATGCGCGCGAGGGCTTGGACGGCGGTCTTGACGGGCGTGGCGCTCCTGGCCGCCGGTTCGGTTTCGGCGGAAACCTTTCCCACCTTCAAGACTGTCTGCCTGGACACGAACGGTGGACGCGAGGCCGCGCTCGCCGCAATGGACAAGGCGGGCGGTTGGACCGCGGTCGATACGTCCAAGGCGTCGTTGCCGCCCAATGTCAAACTCACTGACTACACCGTGCGCACGCGCACCGTAGAAGGCGAGGCACAGTCGATCGTCGTCGGCGCCGGCTCGACCGCGATGGGGGCGGATTCGGCCCAGGTCGAGGTCTGCTTGATAATGGGCAAGCTGGACCCCAACGCCGTGGCCGACACCAAGGCTTGGGTGGGAGCGGCCCCCACCATGACCATGGCCATCCCCGGCAACGGGGCAAACGCCAATTTGAATATCTTTATGTTCAGGCAAGGCGCGGACGGCAGTCGGACGCCGATTGATCCCGCCTCGCTCAGCGGCGGGGCGCTGAAAGAGCCGGTGACCATGGTCATGACCATGGACAGCAGCGGAAACACCGCCATGCTGGCTCACATGATCATAAAGCCCTGATCTCGACCCGCCGGCGAGCCGCCCTTCGACGCCAAACACCTCATCCTCGGCTGGGCGCCCTACATTCCTGCGCGGAGCCGCTTGAGGCCATCCAGCGCGGATTTCATGGTGGGCTGAAGCTTCAGCGCTGCGCGATAATCAGCGATGCTCTCGTCGCGGCGACTGAGCCTTTCGTAGATCTCCGCCCTCGTCTCGATGGCGGCGGCGTCTTCTGGCGCCAGCGCGATGGCCCTGTCCACGTCGGGCAAGCCCAGAGCGTCGGCGCCTTGCAGATGATAGGCCCAGGCTCGATTGTTGTACGCCCAGGCATCGTCAGGCTTGATCGAAATCGCCTTGGTATAGTCACTGATGGCCAGGTCGTAGCGCCCCTTGCCCGCGTAGGCAAAGCCGCGAGTATCATAGGCGACGGCGTCATCGGCCTTAAGGGCGATAGCCTGATTGGCGTCCGCGATGGCCTGATCGAAGAGCCCCTTCCCCTCGTATGCGTTGGCGCGATTGGCGAAAGGCAGCTCATAGCCGGACTTGAGCTGGATGGCCTTGGCGTAATCCGCGATAGCTTGATCGTAGCGTTGTTGATCTGAATATATGTTGCCACGATTGTTATACGCGTAGGCATTACCAGGTTCTATTTCTATGACCTTGTTATAGTCCGCGATTGCCAGGTCATATTTGTGCAGTTTTGCGTATGATTTCGCTCTAGAAAAATAATCACTGCCGACCGTGCCAAATCTCATATCCCGCGTATATTCCGCGATCGCCAGTTCATAGAGGCCGTTTTTTGCGTACCATTCCCCCTCCCTACCGAGGGTGTCATCGGGCGCACCCGCAGGAGATGATGCGATTGTCTTGAGTACTTTTTCACCCTCACCTGATGGCCGCGGGCCGGCTGCAATCACGACGGAGTCAAGCCAACTGTTATAAGCAGTTGATATATAGCCATTCTCCCCCGCCGACGACCCGGCGTCGTGCGTCCACATCAAGCTGATTGCTATCGAGACATCTAGATTTGACACCTGTTGAACAGCAGTCACCGCCGTCGAGGTTCGAGCTCCGTCCGGGCAATCTACGGTCAGGATCAGCCAGTCTTTGTGCCGACTGGGTTGGCGTCTAGCGCAGGCGCTTTGAGCGTGTTTGCGCGGAGGCGGAGGAGGACCGACGTTCAGCGGCAAGACCATAGCCCCGCCGCTTGGCCAATCAGTTGTGCCTGGCGCCGCGAGACTTGGGATCGACACCGGGACCAATATTCCTTGCAGCGCTGCAAACGGAAGATCAACAGTCCAGCCGGCTGGCGCCTCAAAGGAGATGGCGCCCTTCTCGACGATGAAACGGATTGTGGTGCCAGTCGGACCAGGCGTGCCCGTAACGGAGCCGGGCTGGAAAACTGGCTGCGCGACCGCATTCGGCGATACTGGCATGGCCAGGATCAGCGCGCCAATCATGGCGACCACCGATTTCAGCGCATGCCCGGCGCGACTCCGGCGTTTCTTCGACACATCCCATCCCCCAACCCGTTGCAGTTAGGCACGGCAGGCAGGCGATAGGCAAACGCCCTCCGCTACAGCTTCTGCTCCAGCAGCCCCTGCACGAACCCCTTCAGCCACGGGTTGCGCGCCCGTTTCAGCCGCTCGGCATGATAGATGTGCGCCAGTTCGGCGTAGGCGGCGTCAAAGTCCTGGTTGAGGATGACGTAGTCGTACTCGCCCCACATGGCGATTTCGCCGTAGGCGCGGCCGAGGCGGCGCTGGATCACGTCCTCGGCGTCCTGGGCGCGGGCGTGCAGTCGGCGGCTTAGGTCCGCCATGGTCGGGGGCAGGATGAAGACCCGCGCCACGTCGCCTGGCGCGGAGGCGGCGATACTCATGGCGCCCTGCCAGTCGATGTCGAACAGCACGTCCCGGCCGGCCTCGACGGCGGCCATCACCGGCGCCTTGGGGCTGCCGTAGCGGTGCTCATGCACCTCCGCCCATTCCAGGAAGGCGTCGTCCTTGACCAGGCCGTCGAAGGCCTGCGGCGTAACGAAATGGTACTCGCGCCCGTCCCGTTCGCCTGGACGCGGGCCGCGCGTGGTGGCGGAGATCGACAGGTCCAGGTCGGGGTGGTCGGCCACCAGCCGCCGCGACAGCGAGGTCTTGCCGGCGCCAGAGGGGCTGGAGATGACCAGCAGCAGCCCGCGCCGGGCGCGGTCACTCGACATTCTGCACCTGCTCGCGGAACTGATCGATGGTCGCCTTCAGCTCCAGGCCGATGGCGGTCAGCGCGGTGGTGGCGGACTTGGAGCAAAGCGTGTTGGCTTCGCGCATGAATTCCTGGGTAAGAAAATCCAACCGGCGGCCGTTCGCCGGCTCGGCCCCGGCCAGCAGGGTCCGGGCCGCGGCGACATGGCTGGCCAGCCGGTCCAGCTCCTCGCGGACGTCCGCCTTGGCAGCCATCACCGCCGCTTCCTGCACGATCCGCTCCTCCAGGCCGGCGCGATCGGCCAGCAGCTCGCTCATGCGCTTTTCGAACCGCTCCTTCAACGCCGCCGGCAGGCCCGCCGCCTCGGTCTCGGCAGACGCGGTCAGTCCCTCGACCTTGTCGATCAGCCCCGACAGCACCGGCAGCAGCGCCGCCCCCTCGGCCAGCCGCGAAACCTTCAAGGCGTCCAGCGCCTGTGCGATCGACGCCGCCATGGCCGCCTCTACCGGGGCCTTGGCCTCCGCATCGTCGGCGTCATCGCTGGCCTCCAGCACCCCGCGCAGGCCCAGCAAGGCCTCGATGGACGGCGGCGCCGCCCTGCCCTTGGCGGCATAGCTGTTGGCCAGGTCCAGGTAGCGTTCCAGCTGCTCGGTGTTGACGCGGATCGCGCCCGCGCCCTCGACCCGCTTGGCCTGCAGGGTCAGGCCGATCTGGCCGCGCTGGAACCGGCCCTGCGAGGCCTCCCGCGCGATCCGCTCCAGGCTGTCGAACCCCGGCGGGCCGCGAAACCGCGTCTCCAGCCCGCGCCCGTTCACCGAGCGCGCCTCCACCGCCCAGGTCCAGGCGCCTTGGCCGCCGTCGGCCCGCGCGAAGCCGGTCATTCCCGACAGCGCCAACCTACTGCCGTCCCGCCAGCTTGGCCCGCTCGACCTGGCGGTAGTGGGCGACATTGGTGTTGTGCTCGTCCAGCGTGGAGGAAAACACATGCCCGCCGGCGCCGCTGGCGACGAAGTAGAGCTCGGTGGTGTGCGGCGGGTCGAGCACGGCGGCGATGGCGGCGCGGCCGGGATTGCAGATCGGCCCCGGCGGCAGGCCGTTGATCAGATAGGTGTTGTAGGGCGTCGGCTGCTGCAGCTCGGACTCGCGCAGGCCGCGTCCCAGCGGCCGGCCTTGCGTCAGGCCATAGATGACGGTGGGGTCAGTCTGCAGGCGGATGCCCTTCTCCAGCCGGTTGACGAACACCGCCGCCACCCGGGGCCGCTCGCTGGCCAGGCCGGTTTCCTTCTCGACGATGGAGGCCAGGGTCATGGCCTGCTCAGGGGTCTGGAACGGCAGCCCAGGCTGGCGTTGCGGCCACAGGGTCTTCAGCAGGTCATCGCGCGCCGTCATCATCCGTTGCAGCACCGCGCCCCGGTCGTCGCCCCGGCGCACCTCATAGGTTTCCGGCAGGATCGAGCCCTCGGCCGGAATCGGCGCCGACCCGGTCAGCACATCGCTGTTCGTCAGCACGTCTACCGCCGCTTCGGAGGTGTAGCCTTCCGGAATGGTGATCCAGTGGCGGACGATGTCGCCCTTGCGGATCTTCTGCATGATCAACGCCATGGAGGCGTGCGTGGGGAAGTCATACTCCCCGGCCCGCATATGCTTGCCCGCGCCGCTGACCTTGGCGGCGATGACGAACAGGCTGGAGAAGCGGATCACCCCGTCGCGGTTCAGTTCGGCGGCGATCTCCGAGACCCCGGAGCCCGGTTTCAGGATCACCGTGGTGGAATCGCCGCTGCGGGCCGCCGGACCCGCGCCCTGGTACAGCCAAAGGAAGACGACGATCGCCAGCATGAACAGCAGGCTGAGGGTGGCGAACGCACTGGCGCCCGCGATCGTCAAGCGTCGCATGAGCGGCAGGTCCCCCGACCCCGCGGATCGTTTCGGCTGGTCGCCTTCGGTCACGGCGCCTTCTTCAGGATCAGCGAGGCGTTTGTGCCCCCGAACCCGAAGCTGTTGGAGAGGGCGTATTCGATGCTCATTGGCTTGGCCTTGTTGGCGACCAGGTCAATGGGCGTCTCGACGGAGGGATTGTCCAGGTTGATCGTCGGCGGCGCGATTTGATCGCGCAGCGCGAGAACCGTGAAAGCGGCCTCCACGGCGCCCGCGGCGCCCAGAAGATGCCCGATGGAGGACTTGGTCGACGACATGGTCGCCTTGCCGGCGGCATTGCCCAGCATCCGCTCCACCGCGCCCAGCTCGATCTCGTCGCCTAGGGGCGTCGAGGTGCCGTGGGCGTTGATATAGTCGATCTGCGACGGCGAGATGCCGGCGTGGCCAATGGCAGCCTTCATGGCGCGGAAACCGCCATCGCCGTCCGAGGCCGGCGCGGTGATGTGATAGGCGTCGCCGGCCAGGCCATAGCCGATCACCTCGGCGTAGATTTTCGCGCCCCGCGCCTTGGCGTGCTCGTACTCTTCCAGCACCAGGCAGCCGGCGCCCTCGCCCATGACGAAGCCGTCGCGGTCCTTGTCGTAGGGACGCGAACCCTTTTCAGGCGTGGCGTTGAAGCCCGTGGACATGGCGCGGCAGGCGATGAAGCCGGCTATGCCCAGCTTGCAGATCGCCGCCTCGGCCCCGCCGGCGATCATCACGTCGGCGTCGCCGTACATGATCAGCCGCGAGGCGTCGCCGATCGCATGCGCGCCGGTGGCGCAGGCGGTGACCACCGCGTGGTTGGGGCCCTTGAAGCCGTAGCGGATCGAGACCTGACCCGAGGCCAGGTTGATCAGAGCCGAAGGAATGAAGAAGGGACTGACCCGGCGCGGACCCTTCTCGTGCAGCTCGATGGCGGTGTCGGCGATGGAGCTGAGGCCGCCGATTCCCGAGCCGATGATGACGCCGGTGCGCTCGCGCTCGTCCTCGTTTTCCGGGGTCCAGCCGGAGTCTTTCACCGCCTCGTCGGCCGCGGCCATGGCGTAGAGGATGAAGTCGTCGACCCGGCGCTGGTCCTTGGACGACATCACCTGGTCGGGGTCGAAGGAGCCGGCGATGTCCGCGCCGCCGCCGCCGCGGCCATCGACGCGCGGGACCTCGCAGGCGATCTGGCAGGCGTAGTCGGTGGGATCGAAGGTGGTTATCCGGCCCGCGCCGGACTTGCCGGCCAGCAGCGCCTTCCAGGTGGTTTCAACGCCCCAACCCAGCGGCGTGACCATTCCCAGCCCAGTGACGACGACTCGACGCATGTCTAGGACTCCGCACTTTGCTCAAAAAGCATAAGCCGCCGGCCGCGAATATGCACGCGGCCCGACGGCTCATTTGAGGCCAGCAAACTGGCGACCAGGCGTCAGGCGCCCAGCTTTTCGTCGATGAACTTCACCGCATCGCCCACCGTCTGGATATGTTCGGCGGCGTCGTCGGGAATCTCGATGTCGAACTCTTCTTCGAAAGCCATCACCAGCTCGACATTGTCGAGGCTGTCGGCGCCGAGATCGTCGATGAAGGAGGCCTTTTCCGTGACCTTCTCCGGATCGGCGTCCAGGTGCTCGATCACGATCTTGCGGACGCGTTCGAGGGTGTCGGACATACGCTAAATCCTTTTTTTGTTGTTCCGAGGCGGAGACCGCCAGAGTCAGGGAATGGAAACCACGAAGCCCGAGCGTGTTACACGGAACTTTCGCGTTCCGCCTAGCACGTTCCTTTTGGCCCGACTAGCGGGGCCTAAACCATCGCCATGCCGCCGTTCACGTGCAAGGTCTGGCCGGTGACATAGGCGGCTTCGTTGGAAGCCAGATAGACGCAGGCCGCGGCGACTTCCGCGCCAGTTCCCAGGCGAGCGGCGGGAATGCGGCCGAGAATGCCCTGTTTCTGCGCGTCGTTTAGCGCGTCGGTCATCGGGCTTTCGATGAATCCGGGGGCGATGCAGTTGACGGTGATGTTGCGGCTGGCGACTTCCTGCGCCAGGGACTTGGAAAAGCCGATCATGCCGGCCTTGGACGCCGCATAGTTGGTCTGGCCGGGGTTTCCCATGACGCCGACCACCGAGGTGATGCCGATGATTCGCCCGAACCGGCGCTTCATCATGTTGCGCATGGCCGCGCGCGAGAGGCGGAAATAGGCCTCAAGGTTGACCTTCAGGACGGTGTCCCAGTCCTCGTCCTTCATCCGCATGAGCAGGCCGTCGCGGGTGACGCCGGCGTTGGCCACCAAGACGTCGATCGGCCCGCCGCAGGCCGCTTCGGCCTGGGCGACCAGCCCATCAACCGCCGCCGGGTCGGACAGGTTGCAGGCCGCCTCGGACACCCGCTCCTTCAGCTCGTCGCCGAGCGCGCTCAGGGCCTCGGCCCGGGTGCCGGACAGGACCACATGGGCGCCTTGCGCATGCAGGGCGCGGGCGATGGCCCCGCCGATGCCGCCGCTGGCGCCGGTGACCAGCGCCGTCTGACCGGTGAGATCGAACATCATGGGTCTCCTACTGTTTTCTTCTCCCCTTGAGGGAGAAGGTGGCCCGAAGGGCCGGATGAGGGGTCGCGCCGGCCCGTCGGCGCGAAATCCCTAACCACAACAATCCCACTCGCCGGCGCGACCCCTCATCCGTCTCGCTTCGCGAGCCACCTTCTCCCCCAAGGGGAGAAGGAAAACTACAGCGACGCCGCGAACGCTTCCAGCTCACCTGGCGTTCCCACCGCGCCAGCCTCTGCGTCGGGGGCGATGCGTTTGGCCATGCCGCTCAAGACCCTGCCCGAACCGATCTCGGCGAACCGGGTGACCCCGCCCTCGCCGACCAGCCACTCCATGCTTTCGCGCCAGCGCACCCGGCCGGTGACCTGATCCACCAGTAGGCCGCGGATCACGTCGGGATCCAGCACCGGCCGCGCCGTGACATTGGCCACCAGCGGCGCGCGCGGGGCGACGATGGTCGCCGCCGCCAAAGCCTCCGCCATCTCGTCGGCCGCAGGCTGCATCAGCGGGCAGTGGAACGGCGCCGAGACATTCAGCGGGATCGCCCGCGCGCCCAGCGCCTTGGCCTTCTCGATCGCCTTGTCCACGGCGGCCTTGGCGCCGGAGATCACCACATTGCCGGTATTGTTGTCGTTGGCGACCACGCAGACGCCGACCTCGGAGCCGGCCGCGGCGGCGGCTTCCGCCAGCGCCACGTCGGACTTGGGTCCGATCAGCGAGGCCATGGCGCCTTCGCCCACCGGAACCGCCCGCTGCATCGCCTGGCCGCGCAGCTTCAGGAGCCGCGCCGTGTCCGCCAGGGTGATCGCGCCGGCGGCGCACAGGGCGGAGTATTCTCCCAGGCTGTGGCCGGCGACGAAGGCGGCGCGATCGATGCCGACGCCGAACTCCTTTTCCAACGTGCGCATCACCGCCAGGCTCACCGCCATCAGCGCCGGCTGGGCGTTTTCGGTCAGGGTCAGCTGGTCTTCCGGGCCCTCGCGCATCAGCTTGGACAGCTTCTGGCTCAGGGCGTCGTCCACCTCCTGGAACACCGCGCGGGCCGAGGCGAAGGCGTCGGCCAGTTCTGCGCCCATGCCGACGGCCTGGCTGCCCTGTCCGGGGAATATGAAGGCGAGTGACATATGGACGGCCTCCCTGCCGCCAAAAAAGGTGGGCGAGGGTTAGGGGAAACCGCGGCATGCGGCAAGTCGGGCGGCAAGCGGCGCAACCTATCGCCCCGAACGCGCGACTATGGGATAATGTTCGGCAAAGCCCGTTGGAGAAACGCCATGAAGAAGACCCTGCTCGCCCTCGCTGCCGCGAGTCTGCTCGCCACGCCGGCTCTCGCCGCCCTGGCCCCCGGCGCGACGGCCCCGGATTTCTCGACCGAGGCGACGATGGGCGGCAAGGCCTATCCGTTCAAGCTGTCGGAAGAGCTGAAGAAGGGCCCCGTTGTGCTCTACTTCTTCCCCGCCGCCTTCACCCCCGGCTGCACCGTCGAGGCGCACGAGTTCGCCGAGGCCACCGACCAGTACAAGGCCCTGGGCGCCACCGTGGTCGGCGTCACCGCCGGCAATGTCGAACGCTTAAAGGAATTCTCGGTCAGCGAATGCCGCTCCAAGTTCGCCGTGCTCGCCGACCCGGACACCAAGATCGCCAAGAGCTATGATTCGATCCTGGCGATCCGGCCGAGCCTGTCGGACCGCACCTCCTATGTCATCACCCCCAACGACAAGGTGCTCACCGCCTACACCGCGATGAACCCCGACAAACACGTCGAGACCACCCTGGACGCGGTCAAGGCCTGGCGCGCCACCCACCCGCAGTAGGCGGCCCGAGTCCGCGCTGAACGATCGAACCGCGGCAGGCGCACAGCCTTCCGCGGTTCGTATTTGTTTGGGCCGCAGTCATGAGCGTGCCGGCTGACCCGGCGTCAGGGCTTGCGGCCCCGGCGCCACCGGCCCACCATTGTCGCACATAGGGTAGTGCTTCATGGCGGATAACGATGATCTGGCGATAAGCAGCCGGGGCGAGTTTGTGCCGCCCACGCACGTCAAGTTTTTCTACAGCCTCGGCCAGATCGCCCAGAGCGGCGCCTTCGACGCGGCGCTGCCCTTCGTCTTCTTCTACTACACCGCCGTGCTCGGCCTGCCGGGCGGGCTGGTGGGCGTGGCCATAGCCATCAGCCTGGTGTTCGACGCCGTGGTCGATCCCCTGGTCGGCTCCTGGTCGGACAATATCGGCGGCAAGATCGGTCGCCGGCTGCCGCTGATGATGGTCGGCACCCCGCTGATGTGCATCGCGCTGGGCCTGCTGTTCTCGCCGCCGAGCCATATGCCGACGATGGGTCTGCTGGCCTGGCTGACCGTCGCCTCGGTGGCGGTGCGCAGCCTGCTGTCGCTGTTCAATGTCCCCTACATCGCCCTGGGGGCGGAGATGGCCGACGGCTATACCGAACGCTCCAGCGTCGTCGCCTGGCGCGCGCTGGCCGGGATCGTCGCCGGCGTCCTGGTCGCGGTGCTGGCCTACAATGTCTTTTTCGCCAAGCCGCCGGGACTGCTCAACATCCACGCCTATCCAGGCTTCGGCTGGGCGGTGGGGCTCGCGACCTTCATCGCCTGCGCCGCCTGCTGCGCGGGGGTGCTGCGCTATGCCGCCGGCCTGCCCCAGCCGCCCCAGGCGCCCGGCTCCATCCTGCTGCGCCTGCCGGGAGAGGTGGCCGAGGTGTTCCGCAATCCCTCGTTCCGGCTGCTGTTCTCCACCTGCGTGATCACCTTCGTCGCCATCGGGGTCAACGCGACGCTGAACCTGCACGTCATGACCTTTGTCTGGAAGCTGACGCCGGTGATGGTGCAGATCGCCGGGTTTAGCCTGCTCGGCGGCGTGCTGGTCGGAATCGCCACCGCTCCCTTGATCGCGCGGTTCGCGGAGAAAAAGACCATGGTGATGGCGGGGCTGGTCTCGATCATCGCGGTCTGGATCCTGCTGCCGCTGCTGCGCCTCACCGGGGTGGTGACCGCGACCGGCGCGGCGGCCTTGCCCTTCATTGGAACCACGCTGTTTGTCGCCGGCATCGGGGTCGGGTTCACCGTGATCGCCTTCCCCTCCATGATGGCCGACGTCGCCGACGAGCATGAGCTGCTGTTCAAGGCCCGGCGGGAGGGCCTCTATTTCGCCGGCCTGGGGTTCGCCGCCAAATGCTCGGCTGGCCTGGGCGCCCTGGTCGGGGGCTTCGCGATCCAGCTGATCGGCGTGCCGCAGAACGCCGGCCATGCGGGGGTGGTGCTGCCGCCGGCGATGCTCAACGAATTGTCGCTGGCCTGGGGGCCCGGCGCGGCCCTGTTCGTGATCGCCGGCGCCCTGGTGTTCTGGCCCTACCGCATCAGCCGCAAGCGCCACGAGGTGATCGCCGCGGAGCTGAAGGCGCGGCGGGCGGAGGCGTTGGCGCTGGCGAATATTGCTTAGGGGTCACCACTCCTCGCGAACCCTGCGTTGGTGTTCGACGCCATCCACGGGTTGGTCGCGCCAGAGCCCGAACCCGGCCTCGACCTTGGCATGACGCGCGAGATACTCGCGAACCGCTTGACGGACGATCTCCGCCCGCGACATCCCGCGACTGCGAGCGATCTGGCCGAGCGCCTGTAGCTCAGATTCAGGAAGGTCGATCAGCGTTCGCATAGTCCGACTAATACCATAATTGCCCGCTCAGCGCGCAGCTGGGCGCGTCGAGCCTGGGTGCGATCGTTCGGCCGGCGCTGGCCCCCACCGTCACGTCGCTTCCGCTGCGCTTCAGCGCCGCGCGTTCGGCGTATACGCCTCACCCCCCTCTCGCTTCGCGTGGGGTGAGGAGAAGAGCGTTTTCCTCCTCACCCCCGAGCGAAGCGAAGAGAGGGGGAGGTGGCTCGCGTAGCGAGACGGTGGGGGCCGGCGCCGGCGGAACGTTTCGGCTCAAGCTCAACACGCTTTACGGCCGCTTGAACCCCAACAGCACCTTGCCCTCGGTCGACAGATAGTTGG
>Ga0302314_10002359_pt1 | contig 35107 bp, 32 predicted proteins | sample III_Palsa_N2_3_FD_200533 | JGI IMG/M metagenome (GOLD analysis project Ga0302314, IMG submission 200533) | Peat permafrost microbial communities from Stordalen Mire near Abisko, Sweden - III_Palsa_N2_3 | ecosystem: Environmental > Terrestrial > Soil > Palsa > Peat permafrost | place: Sweden...
TCGCGGTCGTGGCGTCCGAGGTGAAGTCGCTGGCCAACCAGACCGCCCAGGCGACCCAGGACATCACCCAGCAGATCACCCAGATCCAGGACATGACCCAGGCCGCGGTCGAGGGCGTGCGCGCGATTTCCTCGGTCATTCGCGAGATGGGCGGCATCACCACCGGCATCGCCGCCGCGGTCGAGCAGCAGGGGGCGGCGACCAGCGAGATCGCCCGCAACGTGCAGGAGGTCGCCATGGCCGCCAACCAGATCTCGGCCAGCATCACCGACGTGTCGTCGGCGGTCGATCAATCGAGCGAAGTCGCCCGCGAGGTCCGCGCCGCCGCCGAGGTGATGAGCGCCGAAGGCGAGGTGCTGAAGGGCGACGTCGCGGGCTTCCTGGGCGGGATCAGGACGGCGTAGAAAACCCTCGCCCGCGAAAGGTGGGAGAGGGGGAGTTTAGCGGGCGAAGCCGAGCAGCCAGCCCAACCAGACGAACAGCAGGCAGAGCACGACCGAGCCCAGGATATAGGCGCCGGCGCGCAGCATCTGGCCGTCCTGGATCAGCTGCAGGGTCTGTAGGCTGAACGAGGAAAAGGTGGTGAAGCCGCCGCAGATGCCGACCATGACGAAGATCCGTGCATCGGTCGGCACGTCGAACCGGCCGCCCGGACCGGTCATGGCGAAGAACAGGCCGATGACGAACGAGCCCAGGACATTGATGCCGAGCGTGCCCCAGGGGAAATCCGGCCCGGTCAGCGCGCCCACCGCATTTGCCATCCAGAAGCGCGCCATGCTGCCGAGCGCGCCACCGAGTGCTACCCAGGCGTAGGTCAGAATCATTTGGAAGCGGTCTTGACCATGGTCGCTGGGGCCTTGGGCTGCGGCTTGGCCGCGTCGACCAGCTCGCGGGCAACCTCGGCGGCCAGACGCGCATAGCCCTCATCGGCCATGTGCAGCCCGTCGGGCGCCATCAATTGCGCCTCGGTCACCGTCCCGTCGGCCAGCCAGCGATGGATCATGTCATAGCGGCGCACGACCGGCACGCGCAGGTCGGCGCCGATCTGGCGCACTGCATCCAGATAGGCGAAGGCGCCGGGCGTCGCCCGCATCATGCGGCAGTCCTGCGGCTCCATCAGCACGACATCGATACCGGCCATCCGCATCTGCAGAATACCGGCACGGGTCTCGGCGATGAAGCGGTCGAGCGGCAGTTTGCGCAGCGGATCGTTGGTCCCGGTCTGCCAAATGACCAGATCCGGCTTGGCCGGCACGACGTCGCGCGCCAAGCGGATCATCATGTCGTCGGCATCCTCGCCGCCGATGCCGCGATTGACCACGGTCACCGTCTCGCCCGCCGGCACCAGGGCCGCGAGGTCGACCTGCAGCCGGGCCGGATAGGCATGGGCGGGGGTGCTGGCGCCGACACCCTCGGTCGAGGACGAACCGAACGCGATGATGGTGAGCGGCTGATGCCGGGCGAGCCGTGCCGCCACATGGGGCAGCACCGATGGGCTCGTACTCTCCGCGGCGGCGACCGCCTGCTGAGAGAGAAACCCGACCGCGGTCGTTACGACGGCGGCAAAGAAAAGGCGGCGGGCCCGGTCCCAATCGACCGATCGCACGCCGCCGAGGCACGGGAGGAACGTCATGCGGACAATCATGCCCGCGTTTGGTTAAAAATCCATTGTTGAATCTGAAACCGGATCAGATGCCGTGATGGATCGGGCCCTTGGGCACCGGCACCCGCCGGCTCGGCTCCAGCACCCAGCCGAGCCAGAACAGCACGACGAACCCTACGCCATTGATGACGAGCTGCAGCGATAGCGGCGTCCCGAACGTCTCGAACAGCAGACGTCCCATCAGCGACAGGACCGTGCCGACGGCGAACACTTCCAGCGAATGCTTGCCGCAGGCAATGATCGGCGCGACGAACGGCCGGACCGCCACGGCGCGCAGCCAATCCGAGGTCAGCGCCAGATAGACGAAGGCCAGGATATTCAGCAGGCGGAGCGGCGCCAGGACGGCCTTTTCCGCCATCGGCACCACGAACAGCTGATAATCCCACAGGCCCCAGATACGCCAGGGCGCGGTCGCGATCAGGGCGAACAGCATATAGGCCCAGGCAATGGCCCGCAGCCCCGGCACGATCGGCAATCGCCCGTCCCGCCGGCGCATCAGCATGGCCAGCCCGGTGCCGATGGTGAACAGGAACTGCCAGGCGAACGGGTCGAGAAACCACAGCCGGTCGTAGACCGTGTTCGGCAGGTTGAAGGTCGGATAAAAATTAGTCACGAGCCACAGGCCGGCCGAGAGCGCCAGGGCCACGGCAGCATTCCAACGCATCAGCAGATAGACGATCGGGAAGATCGCGATCAGCACGACATAGAGCGGCAGGATGTCGAGATAGGCCGGCAGCGCCTCCAGGATCAGCCCGTGCGCCATGCCGCTGCGCATGCCGCGGTCGAGCAGCGGCTGGATCGACTCGCCATCGATGCCGAACTGGCGGTTCCACAGCCAGATGATGCCGATCGTCGCCGCCAGCAGGCCCATCTGCACCAGATAGATGCGCAGGCAGCGCACGGCGATCCGGCGCAGCCCCGGCACGGCGCCGTCGCGCTCGAACGCACCGCCATAGGCCATCATCGAGGAAAAGCCGGCGAGCACGACGAACAATTCCGCCGCATCGCTGAAGCCGAAATTGCGAAAGGTGAGGTTGCCCAGCAGGTTGCCCGGAATATGGTCGACGAAGATCGTCAGCAGCGCGATCCCGCGCAGCAGATCGACGCGTGCGTCCCGTCGCGAGGGTATCCTCGGCGAGCCCATCCGACCGGTGCTCCCATGCCAGTATCACCCTGTTAACTGCTTTCGCACCGGCGTCGTTCCAAGCCGTCTTTGTGCGACAGAACGGCACGCCCATCCCAGGATACCCCGCAGAAAATAAGGCTTTCGGGTCGCAGACGGTCTGCTTCTTAGGGATCTTTGAACGAGTTGGGGCGCATTTTATGTCGGCGCCCAAGAAATCCCGGGATTATTTCCGGCACTTCATCCGTTGATGATGAACAGGCGCACCCAATTTCGTCGTTCACCCGAGTGTCGATCATGCGAGATCTTTACGCCGACTGGAAAAGATGGACGAGGTTCGAGCGCATCTCGGCGCTGGGCGGGCTGTGCGTCCTGATTATTCTGGTGCCGGTGCTGACCATGGCGGCGGCACTGACCCACTGAAGACGCCGAACGCCCCCCGGCATCCCGGAGGGCGTTCAAGATGTCGCGGGCAACTCCCAAGAATTACGACTACTGAGCCGAGGCCTGTTCGTAGGCGTCGAGCACGCGGGCGGAATAGACTAGGCCGGCACCGGCATTGATCGCGGTCGCCACGCCCAGCGCCTCGGCGATTTCCTCGCGGCTGGCGCCCTGCTTGATCGCAGCGGCGGTATGGACGGTGATACAACCGTCGCAGCGGATGGCGACGGCGACGGCGAGCGAGATCAGCTCGCGCACCTTGGCCCCCAACAGATCGGACTTCTGGCCGGCAGCACTCAGCGCCTGATAGCCCTTGATCGTGTCCGGGCTGAGCTTGGCGATCTCGCCCATCCGGCCGGTCAGCTGCTGACGATAGCCATTCCAATCGAGCATAGACATTTGATCTCTCCTGTTTCGGGACGGCGCCGAGGATCGGTCGCGTCGGTTCACAGAAGATAGGACCGATGCTAAGCAGAAGGGATGGCCGCGCGGATCAGCCCGATGGCTGTGCGGATCGAATTGACGGAGCCCGCATGCATTCGACCGACGCACCTGACGCGCTGAGCGGCTTGGCGCCGCTGCTGCGGGTGCGGCCGGAGCTGGAAAGCCTGTGCCGCTTCGGCCAGCAATGGGCCTCGCCCCATGATGCGCTCGCCGCCGGCTGGGCACCGTTCCACCTGATCGCGCGCGGCAGCTGTCTGCTGGAGCTGGCGGGTGCGGCACCGGTGCTGCTGGAGGCCGGCGACATCGCCATCCTGCCCCATGGCGATGCGCACACCACCCGCGGCGTCGATACGCCGGCGGGCGTCCGCACGACCGCCAACCTGCTGGCCCGGCATAATGCGGCGATCCTGGTCAAGTCCAACGGCTTCAGCGATACCGAGCTGGTGTGCGGGCGCCTGTGGTTCGAGCTGGCGCATGAGAATCTGATCTTCGCGACCCTGCCGCCGGTGATCGTAGTGCGCACCCAGGTCAGTCCTGACGCGACGCGGCTCGGCCAGTTGCTGACGACCATCCGCGACGAGCTGGACGGCGCCCGCCCCGGTGCCGGCGCCATCGCCGCCGACCTCGCGAGCGCGCTCCTGGTCATGGTGCTGCGCGCCCATTTCGACCGGGAGCCGGCCGACACCGGCCTGATGGGCCTGCTGACCCAGCGCCAGACCGCCCGCGCCGTCGGCGCCATGATGGCGGCGCTCGATCGCGCCTGGAGCTTGGACGAACTCGCCGCAGAGGCCGGCGCCTCGCGGGCGACGCTGGTCCGCCTGTTCCAGAAAACCGCCGGCATGGCCCCGCTGGCATTCCTGACGGAACTCAGGCTGGGCCTTGCCCGGCGCAAGCTGATCGCCGGCAATGTGTCGCTGGCGGCGATTGCGGCCGAGGTGGGATATCAGTCGGAAAGCGCGTTCAGCCGGGCGTTTCAGCGGCGATATGGCATGCGGCCGGGAGAAGCAAGGCGGGGCGGCGAGACTACTTCCCGCTGAAGTTCGGCGCCCGCTTGCCGAGGAATGCGGCCTTGCCCTCGGCGTGGTCGGCGGTCAGGAACAGCGTCGATTGCATGTCGCGCTCCCAATCGAGTGCCGCATCCAGGCCGCTCGCCAGATACTGCTTGGTCAGGCCGACCGGCAGCGGCGCCGTCGCGGTGAACAGACGGGCGCGGTCGAGGGCGGCAGTGAGCGCCGTGCCCGGCGGCACCATCTGGTCGACCAGGCCGATTTCGAGCGCGGCGGCGGCGCCGACCGGTTCGCCATAGAGCATCATCTGGCGGGCACGGCCCTGCCCGACGCGCAGCGGCAGCGTGTGCAGCAGGCCGAAGTCGGGGATGAGCCCGACCTTGCCGAACGACAGGACGAAGCGCGCCTCGGCGCCGGCGACGATCGTGTCGCAGGCGAGCGCCAGGCCGACACCGGCGCCGGCGGCCCAGCCTTCGACCGCGGCGATCAAGGGCTTGGCGCTCTTGATCATCAGGCGAACCAGGCGATGGTTGATACGGAAGCGCTCGCGGCCAGCGGCGAGGTCGGTCGCATTCATGCCGCTGATATCGCCGCCGGAGCTGAAATTGCCATCGGCGCCGGTCAGCACGATCGCGCGTACGGCGCCGTCGCCTTCGAGCCGTTCCAAGGCGGCCACCAGCTCCTCGCGCAGGGCCAGGCTCAAGGCATTGCGCCGGCCGGGATTGTTGAGCGTGAGCACGGCGATCTCGCCGTCGCGGGTTTCCAGCAGCACATCGTCGCTCATCAGTGTCCTCCGGCAGCGGCCAGCATGTCCTGGATCGCCGTCAGCTTGCGGCGGCAGCGGCCCGGATCGGCGCCCGCCTGCTCCTGCGCCTCGATCCGGCGCCAGCCAGCATAATCGACCCAGCGCGTGGCTTGTCCATCGAGCAATGCGCGCAAGCCCGCACCGCCCGGCTTGCCGCCATCGCAAAGCTCCGCGGCGATGCGTTGCGCCACCGCCTGCGCCTCGATCCGGTTGGTCGGGATCGTGCCGCTGGGACCGCGCTTGGCCCAGCCGACCGTATAGAGCCCGTCGCGGATCTGGCCGCCGTCATTGGCGAACAGCCCGTCGGTGGGAATAGCGGTACAGCAGGCGCGCGCCTGGTAGCCGACGCAGGTCACGGCCAGATCGGCCGTGAGCGTAACCGGCCGTCCCGCGGCGTCGCGGAACCGCACGGCCTCGACCGCGTCGTTTCCCAGTATCGCGTCGGGCACGAGACCGAAATGGAATTGAAGCGAGACCGATCGTTCCGGCAACGTTTCGAAAGCTCGGAGGATCGCCGAGCGCGGCGTGTCGGATGTGAGCACCGCTGGATCCGCCAGCATCGGTCGCGCCTGCCGCAGCGTCGCCAGTTCCTCCAACTCGTGATCGGTGAACTTGGTCTCGTCCGGACCGCGGCGGCCGACGATATGGATTGTCCGCACAGCCGAAGCCGGGAAGAACGCGCCCAGATCGGAGCCATCGAATTCTGCCGGCGTCTTGGCGAGCAGCCGGGCGACGTCGAGCGCCACATTGCCGTTGCCGATGACCACGACCGATTGGGGCGCCCGGAACGATCCATCCGCATGATCCGGATGGCCATTGACCCAGCCGACGAAACGGCCGGAACCGACGACGCCCGCCAGATCCTCACCGGGAATGCCGAGCCGGCGATCCTCGGCGGCACCGGTCGCGATCACTACGGCGTCGTAGAGTGCTTCCAGTTGCGCCAGGCTGACGTCGCGGCCGACCTCGACATGGCCGAAGAAGCCGATGCGGTCGCGCGCCAGCATCCGGTCGAACACCCGGGCGACCGCCTTGGTGCCCTGATGATCCGGCGCCACGCCATAGCGCACCAAACCAAAAGGTACGGGCAGCCGGTCGAGCACGTCGATCCGGCAATCCGGCACCAGGCGCAGCAGCGCATCGGCCAGGTAACAGCCCGACGGTCCGCTGCCGATGATGGCGATATGGCGCATGGCCCTAATTCAGCCGGACGTACTCGTATTCGACCGGCATCGCATTGATGCCGCGGTCGGGGGGCGCGATCCAGGCGGCCATCTTGCCGGGCTCGGTCACCGACTGCATCAGGCTGCAGATGAAGCCGCGGTCGGCGTCGGTCGGCAGCCAGTCGCCGAGGCGGGCATCGAATTCGGCCTGGGCAATCGGCCGGCCGGCGGTGTCGGTCGGCACATTGCCCCAGCTGCCGTTGCTGCGGCGAAAGCGCGGGCTGGGCAGGGCCAGGCGCGCCTCGAACCCGGCCTTTTGAATGAGCCGGTTCCAGCGGCTGAGGCCGATCTCGCAATCCTTGACGTAGGACATGCGCGAGACCTCGTTCATGGCGTTGCGCAGCGGGATGTTCTCGACCTTCACGCCGCCCTGGCCGTTCGGCATCTCCAGCGCGTAGGTCTGGTCGAGCGCCAGGTGATCGTCATACTGCGCCTCGTCCGGCCGGCCTTTCAGGCCGTTGGCGAAATAGGAGGCCGCATTCGACGACTGATCGGCGCCGAACAGGTCGAGCGCCGAGGAGAACCAGAAATTGATGTATTTCTGGATGGTACCGAGGTCGATGGCGCCGGCGCGCCGGATCGACGCCGCATCGTCGGTGCCCAGTTCCTTCATCACCTCCAGCGTCCGGCGCACGATGCGGGCGATGCCGGTGTCGCCGACGAACATATGGTGCGCTTCCTCGGTCAGCATGAAGCTGCAGGTGCGCGCCAGGGGATCGAAGCTCGATTCCGCCAGCGACTTCAGCTGGTACTTGCCGTCGCGGTCGGTGAAATAGGTGAACATGAAGAAGCTGAGCCAGTCGGAAATCGGCTCGTTGAATGTGGATAGGATGCGCGGCTTGTCGCCATCGCCCGAATGGCGGGTCAAAAGCTCCTCCGCCTCCTCGCGCCCATCGCGGCCGAAATAGGCGTGCAGCAGATAGACCATGGCCCAGAGATGGCGGCCTTCCTCGACATTGACCTGGAACAGGTTGCGCAAGTCATAGAGCGAAGGGGCGGTATGGCCCAACAGCCGCTGTTGCTCGACCGACGCCGGCTCGGTATCGCCCTGGGTCACGATCAGGCGGCGCAAGGTCGAGCGATGCTCACCCGGCACCTGTTGCCAGACCTCCTTGCCGAAATCATCGCCGAAACCGACGCGGCGCTCCGCATCGGGCTCTGCCAGGAAGATGCCCCAGCGATAGTCCGGCATGCGGACATGGCCGTAGGTCGCCCAGCCCTTGGCGTCGACCGAGGTCGCCGTGCGCAGATAGACGTCGTTGGCCTGATAGTCGGTCGGGCCCAGGTCCTGCCACCATTTCAGGAATTCCGGCTGCCAATGCTCCAAGGCCCGTTGGAGGGTGCGGTTCGAACCGAGATCCACATTGTTCGGAATGCGGTCCTGATAATTGATCCCCATGATCACACCCTCTCGAAATTGAATTGCGCCTTGGAGCCGGTGCCGAACACCTTGAGCGCGCCGCGCTCGCCGGTTGCGTTCGGCCGGATGAACACCCAGTTCTGCCAGGCCGACAGGCGGCCGAAGACCTTGGTCCAGACAGTTTCCTTGCCTGCAAAGCGCAGGCTGGCCTCAAGCCCGGTCAACGCATCGGGCGACAGGCTGGCACGCTCTTCGATCGCGACGCGGATCTCGTCTTCCCAGTCGAGATCGTCCGGCGCCAGCGTGACCAGCCCGGCGGCCAGCGCCGGTTCGGCGGTCAGCGGGCCCTTCAACTCCTGGAGCTTGGCGATCGTCGCCGCATCGTCGAGGAAGCGGGTCTCGAGCCGGCTGGCACCATTCACCATCGGAGCCAAGCCGAAATTAAAGCCGTCGAGCTGGATCTCCGGCGGGTTCTCGTCGCCCTCGGGCAGGGCCAGCATGTAGATGCGGTCGGATGCCAGCGCCAGTTCATAGAGCAATCCGGCGAAGCAGGAGCCCTGGTCGACGACGGCATAGAGGCTGCGCGAGGTGACGTCGAGCCGGGCGAAGGTGCGGCGCAGATAGCCGATGGTCTCGCGCACCAGCCAATGGTCCTTGTGCGCCAGCATGGTCTGGTCGGCGGCCAGCACCGCAGCAGCCTCACCCCGTGTCTTCAGGATGATCAGGCCCAGATCCAGCTCGTTGGTGCGCAGCAGCAGCAGCGCATCGTCCAGTTCGCGTGCCAACGCCAGCGGCCACCAGCGGTCGCCCACAGCTTGGATCGCAGCCGGATCGGTCGGCTGCGCGCCTTCGGGGGCTTTGATCGTCACGGTCGCGGAACGGCCGGCGCGATCGAACGCGACATCGACATGGGCATAGTGATAGCCGGCCTCGTCGATGGTGCGGTCGAGCTTGCGGAGCTTGATCCCGGTCGCCTCGGCCGGGCGGAACGAGGCGTCGGCCAGCGCCGTCGCGCGCGCCTTGACCAGCGCCGGGAAGTCGGCCGGCTTGGCGATCGCATCGACCAAGCCCCATTCCTTGGCACGGTCGGCGCGCACACCATCGGCCGAGGTGCAGAACATGTCGGCAAGGTCGCGGCGCACCTTGCGCTTGTCGACGACGCGGGTCAGGCCGCCGGTGCCGGGCAGCACGCCCAAGAGCGGCACCTCCGGCAGGCTGACGACCGAGGAGCGGTCGTCGACCATCAGGATCTCGTCGCAGGCGAGCGCCACCTCGTAGCCGCCGCCGGCGGTGGTGCCGTTCAAGGCCGCGATGAATTTCAGCCCGTCGTGGGTACTGGAATCCTCCAGCCCGTTGCGGGTCTCGTTGGTGAATTTGCAGAAATTCACCTTCCAGGCATGGGACGACAGGCCCAGCATGTAGATGTTGGCGCCGGAGCAGAACATGCGCTCCTTGCCGCTGGTCAGCACGACCGAGGCCACGGAGGGATGCTCGAACCGGATGCGCTGCAACGCGTCGTACAGTTCGATATCGACGCCCAGGTCGTAGGAATTCAGCTTCAGCTTATAGCCGGGCTTCAAGCCCCCATCCTCGTCCACGTCCATCGCCAGGGTCGCGACACGGCCGTCGATACTCATCGTCCAATGCCGATATTCCTCGGGCACCGCATCGAATGTGATCATGGCACGTCCTCCCATCGTCGGATTTGATATGCATCATAATGCATATTCGATGAGAAGGAAGCAGTATTTCGCACCAAACCCTCTCCCGCATTTCGCGGGAGAGGGTACCGAGCGCAGCGAGGCGGGTGAGGGCGGAAAATGCAGGGGCTCGGTGCAGCCGTCGCTCTGACGGCCCTCACCCCCCCCCGCTTCGCGGGTCCCCTCCCTCTCCCGCAAAATGCGGTAGAGGGCGGCTAAGCCACCGCCTCGACCAGCGCTTCCAAGCTCTCCTCGACCGACCGCCCCGCCGTATCGACCCGTGTATCCGCCTTGCTGTAGAGCGGGTTGCGAACCTTCAGGATGCGCTGCAGGTCGGCCATGGCTTCGCGGTTGCTGGCCATCGGGCGCATGTCGCCCTGGGCCACGACCCGGCCCATATGTTCGGCGGGGGACGCGGTCAGCCAGATCGTGAAGCAGTTGGTCAGCAGCAGCTCGAACGTCGCCGGTTCCGACACCAGGCTGCCGCCCGTCGCCATCACGAAACCCGGATGGCGCGCGATCAGGTCCTGCAGGCATTGCCGCTCCAGCCGGCGAAACCCGACCTGGCCGTAGAGATCGAAAATCACGCTCAGCGCCACCCCGGCGGCGCGCTCGATCTCTTTGTCTAGCTCGATGAACGGCAGTTTCAGCCGCTGGGCCAAGAGCGCGCCCAGCGTGGATTTGCCGGCGCCGCGCAGCCCCACCAGCGCGATATGGCCGCGCCGCGCCTTCTCGGCGGCGGTATCGAAGCGCTGCAGCAGCAATTGCCGCGCCTCGACCAGATCGTCCGGGCCCAAGCGCCGGAGCAGTTCGAGCGCATGGGCGAGGTCGACCGACGGGTCCGGATGCTCGTGCACCAGCGTCTCGATCGGCATGTCCAGCGCCGTCGCCAGCTGGCGCAGCAGCAGGATCGAGATGTTGCCCTGGCCGGTTTCGAGCTGGGCCAGATAGCGTTCCGACACGCCGGAATCGCGCGACAGGATCTTGCGGGTCATGCCGCGCTTGGCCCGGGCCTCGCGCACGCGGTCGCCCAGCCGCTTCAGGAATTCCGTGTCGGAGATCCGGTCGGGCGGCACGTAGCTGGCGGCGGGAACTGAGGAGCCCATGCGGATCCGTCTCGGAGATGAACTATGACGCTTGCCGGATTGCTGACATGTATTATAATGCGTCTATAAGGTCGCGATCAAGCATCGTGAGGCCAATGTAGCGGAGGAGCCGATGACGGTCGACATCACCATTCTGGTCGGGACCATGACCGGGACCGCCGAGATCGTCGCCGAAGAGGTCCAGACGGCGCTCGAAGGCGCGGGTCACACCGCGACCATCGCGCCGATGGATGCGCTCGATGCCGGCATCTTCGAGGGCGCCGGCGCCGTGCTCGTCATCAGTTCGACCTATGGCAATGGCGACGTGCCGGACAATGCCCAGGCTTTCTATGCCGCGATCGAGGCCGCCAAGCCGGCCCTCGACCACGTCTCATTCGGCGTCGTGGCGCTGGGCGACCGCACCTATAAGGCGACCTATTGCGAGGGCGGCCTGAAGTTCGGGCGCCTGCTGGCCGAACTGGGCGCCCAGCGCATCGGCGAGCCGCTGCTGCATGACGCCAGCGCCGGCACCTTGCCGGAAGAAATCGCGGCCGAATGGGTGGTGGGCTGGGTCGAGGAGCATCTGGTGCCAGCGCTCGAAGCAGCCTGAGACGACAAGGACGGCCGCCACAGAAGCGGCCGACTTTACCAAAAAGACAGGGGAGGACGCCGATGAGCGTGGCCGTAGCGACCGAAGCCGACGAGGGCCACCCGTTCCCGCCTGGCCTCTATAACGCCGCCGTCGACCTGATCGACCGCAACCTCACCGCCGGGCGCCGGGCCAAGACCGTGTTCATCGACGAGGCCGGCCGCTACAGCTATGGCGACCTGGCCGAGCGGGTCGACCGCTTCGTCAACACGTTGCGCGAACTGGCGATCGAACCGGAACAGCGGGTCGTGCTGGCGCTGCTCGACACCATCGATTTCCCGACCTGCTTCCTGGGGGCGATCAAGGCCGGCGTCGTACCGATCCCGACCAACACCTTGTTTCAGCCGGCGGATTTCGCCCATATCCTGGCCGACAGCCGCGCCCGTGCGCTGGTGGTCAGCGACGCGTTGCTGCCGCGCTTGGTCGAGGCGGCGGCGATCGCCGATTGGCACGGGCTGATCATCGTCGCCGGGACCGGCGGCGGCGACCGGCTGATGCTGGACCGACTGATGGAACGGGCGGACGGTGCTGCCACGGCGGCGACCACGCGGCCGGACGATACCTGTTTCTGGCTCTATTCCTCCGGCTCGACCGGCCAACCCAAGGGCACGGTCCATGTCCAGACCAGCCTGATGGCGACGGCTCGGCTGTTCGGCCAGGGCGTGCTCGGCATCACCGAGGGCGATGTCGTCTATTCGGCGGCCAAGCTGTTCTTCGCCTATGGGCTGGGCAATGCGCTGACCTTCCCGATGTCGGTCGGCGGCAGCGCCGTGCTGACGAGCGGCCGGCCGACGCCGGACGTGGTCAACGGCATCCTGCGCAAATCCCAGCCGACCCTGTTCTGCGGCGTGCCGACGCTCTATGGCTCGCTGCTGGCAACGCCGGGATTGGCGGAGAAGGGCGAGCATCGCCTGCGCTTGTGCACGTCGGCCGGCGAGGCGCTGCCGATCGAGGTCGGCCGCAGCTGGGCCCAGCGCACCGGCGTCGATATCGTCGACGGCATTGGCTCGACCGAGATGCTGCATATCTTCGTCTCGAACCGGCCCGGCGCCGTTCGCTACGGTGTCACCGGCAAGCCGGTGCCGGGCTACAAGGCCCGCCTGGTCGACGAACTGCGCCAGGAAGTGCCGCCAGGCGAGGTCGGCGAGATGGAGGTGAGCGGCCCAACCGCCGCCACGCAATATTGGAACAACCGCGAGAAGACGCGCGCCACCTTCATCGGCGAATGGGTCAAGACCGGCGACAAGTTCCGCCAGGACGCGGACGGCAACTACATCCATTGCGGCCGTGCCGACGACATGCTGAAGGTCGGCGGCATCTGGGTCTCGCCGATGGAGGTCGAGGGGGCACTGCTGGGCCATGCCGCGATCCAGGAGGCGGCCGTGATCGGCGTCGCCGACGAACAGGGCCTGATCAAGCCCAAGGCCTTCGTCGTGCTGAAGCCGGGCGTCGCCCCGGCGCCGGATCTGATCCAGGCGCTGAAGGACTATGTCAAAACCTGCCTGGCGCCCTATAAATACCCGCGCTGGATCGAATTCGTCGATGAGCTGCCCAAGACCGCGACCGGCAAGATCCAGCGCCATGTGCTGCGCAACCGAGAAGCCGGAGCCGCCCACCCGTGAGTTCGATCGAGACGGGCTTCGCCGAGATCGGCGGCCACCGGCTGGAAACCGCCTGGATCGCACCGATCCGGCCGGACCGTCCGACCATCGTCATGCTGCATGAGGGCTTGGGCTCGGTAGCGCTGTGGAAGGATTTCCCGGAACGGCTGGCGGCGGCAACCGGCGCCGGCATGCTGATCTATTCGCGCTATGGCCACGGCGCCTCGAGCTTGCTCGAGGGCGACCGGCCGGTCGAATACATGCACCATGAGGCCGAAATTGTGCTGCCGGCGGTGCTGGACCACTTCAAGATCGAGCGGCCGATCCTGTTCGGCCATAGCGATGGCGGTTCGATCGCATTGATCTATGCGGGCTTTCGGCCCGACGACGTCGCCGGGCTGATCCTGGAGGCGCCCCATGTCTTCGTCGAGGATTTGACCGTCGCCAGCATCGCCGGGGTAAAACAGCTCTATCGCACCACCGATCTTGCTGGCAAACTGCGGCGCTACCATCAATCCGTCGATCAAACATTCTGGGGATGGAACAATATCTGGCTCGATCCTCGTTTCAAGCCGTGGAACATTGAGGCCTATCTGCCCTCGATCCGCTGCCCGATCCTGGCGATCCAGGGCCTGGACGACGAATATGGCACACGGGCCCAGCTGGACACGATCGCGGCTGCCACGCCGGCAACCGAGGTGGTGATGCTGGCGCAGTGTGGACATTCGCCCCACCGGGATCAGGGCGCCGAGGTATTGGCAAGATCGGCCGCCTTCGTCGACGCGGTCGCAATGGCAGGATAACCAGACCGGAAAAGGTCGAAGAACTTCGAGGGGGAAACCGGGAATGACGAAGATCTCTTACGGCGCGATGGCGATCGCGGCGGCGCTGGGTCTGGGTGCCGCGGCAGGGGCGTCGGCCGACACCATCAAGATCGGCCTGTTGGGCGACCAGTCCAACGTTTCGGCCGACGCCGGCGGCCTGGGCGCCATCGCCGCGGCCAAAATGGCGATCGCCGATGCGGGCGGCAAAGTGGCAGGCATGCCGGTCGAGGTCGTCTCCGCCGACTTCCTGACCAAGCCGGACAATGCGGTACAGATCGCCAAACGCTGGTACGAGTCCGAAGGCGTCGATGCCATCACCGACCTGCCCTTCTCCGGTGCCGGCCTGGCCGTGGAGAATGTCGCGGGCATCGACAAGAAGATCGTGCTGATCTCGGGTGCCGCCACTTCGGACATCACTGCTAAGGGCTGCAACCTCTATACGACCCAATGGTCGGACGACACGTTTTCGATGGCGGCGGCGACCGCCCAGGCGGCCGTGGCGGCCGGCGGCAAGAAATGGTTCTTCCTGACCGCCGATTATGCCCTGGGCGATTCGATTCAGCGCGACGCGACCGGCGTCATCCAGGCTGCCGGCGGCGAGGTCATCGGCAGTGTCCGCCATCCGCTGGAAACGCGCGATTTTTCCTCGTTCCTGCTGCAGGCGCAGGGCTCGGGCGCCAACGTCATCGGCCTCGCCTCGGTCGGCGCCAATACCGTCGCCGAGGTGAAGCAGGCGGCCGAGTTCGGCATTCCCCAAGGCGGCCAGAAGCTGGCCGGCTTCCTGATCTTCATCACCGACATCCATGTCATCGGCCTGCAGGCAGCCCAGCATCTCTACAATGCCGAGGGCTTCTACTGGGACCAGAACGACCAGGCGCGCGCGTTCGGCAAGCGTTTCATGGCCGAAATCGGCCGCATGCCGAGCAAGGAACAGGCAGCGACCTATGCCGCGGTCGCGCATTACCTGAAGGCGGTCGCAGCGGCCGGCACCAAGGATGCGACCGCGGTCGCGCACAAGATGCAGGAACTGCCGGTCGAATATTTCGGCCATAAGGGCTCGATCCGCGCCGACGGCCGCGTGCTCTACGACATGTCGCTCTACGAGGTGAAGACCCCGGCCGAGAGCAAATATCCCTGGGATTATTACAAGCTGGTCAAGACCATCCCGGCAGACAAGGCGTTCCGCGCCATGGGCGAAACCGGCTGCCAGATTCCCAAGTAAGCGACGAGGGGGAAGCGAGCGCTTCCCCCTATTTTATCGACACGCCCCAGCCGCGCGGCTGGCCCAGCGCCCAGTTTTTGTAGCCCACGACATCGGCGCGGACCGCGGCGGTCTGGAACACCGAATAGATCGGCACCATCGGCACGTCGGCGCGGAATAGCGCTTCCATCTGGTCGAAGATCGCCTGGCGCTCCGGCTTGGCCGCGACCTGCATGCTTTTCGCCAGCAGGGCGAGGCCGTCCGGATTGTCCCAGACCTTGCGCGGCTGCTTGTCCTTGTCCCCGCTGATCATCTCGAACGACAGCGACGGATCGAGCCGGGCGGAATAGCCGAACGACATCGCCTGGTAATCGCCCTTGGTATAGCGGTCGAGCTCGGTCGCCCAATCGAGCACGTCGAGCTGCAGGTTGATGCCGGCCTCCTGCGCCATCGCCTGGGCCAGAACCGAGGCGTCGAACATCGCCTCGTAGCGCTTGTTGGTGATCATCTTGATCGGCTCGCCCTTGTAGCCGGCCTCGGCCAGCAGCGCCTTGGCCGCGGCAAGGTCGCGCTTCGGCAGGGCTGCCTGCTGCTTGCCGTAGAACGGGCTCGGCAGCGGCACGATCGACAGGCTGGGTTTCGATTCGCCGTTGGTGGCGGCATCGACCAGCTGCGGCAGATCGAGCGCCAGGGCGAAGGCCCGCCGGATGCGCACATCCTTCAGCAAAGGATCGCGCGTCTGGAACAGGAAGCCCTCGACCTCCATGCTGGCCGAGGTCTGGGTCACCAGATCGCGGGCCGACTTGTATTCCGGCAAATCCGAATTGGCGACGCGGAAGATGACATCGACGCCGTCCGCCATCAGCGCCGCCTTGGCCGCCGAGGCATCGGGGATGATAAGGAAGCGCAGTTTCGGGACGAGCGCGGTCTTGTTGCCGGTCAGCCCGTCCGGCTGGCCCGGCAGGGCGGCATATTGGTCGTAACGGACCAGATCGACATATTCGCCATGCTTCCACTCGCCGAGTTTGAACGGGCCGGTGCCGACCGGCGCCAGCCATTTGCCGTCGGCACCGAGCGAGCTGCGGTGATAGATCCCCGCCTCGCCGCAATCGGTCCGCGCCATGGTGGTGAGGAACAATGCCGACGGCTTGTCGAGCGTGAACACCACGCTCATCGGGTCGGGCGCCGTAATGCCGACGATCTTGGCCAGGCCGCGCCCGTCGAACTCGCTCAGGCAGCGCCAATTGTTCGCGGGGTCCAGATAGCGCTTCCAGGCGAACAGCACGTCGTCGGCAGTCAGCGCCGCGCCATTATGGAAAGTGACGCCGTCGCGCAGTTTGAAGCTATAGGTCAGCCCATCCGGCGAGATCTCGATCGACTTGGCCAGCATCGGGCCGACCGAGGCATCCTCGCGATAGGCCACCAGCCCCTCGACCAGATGCATCACGACCGCGTCGGTATTCTCGTCGCGATTCAGGCCCGGGTCGGTCGAGCGGATGTCGGTATTGAGGCGGATGCGCAGCATGTCGCCGCCCGCCGATGCCGGTACCGCACCGAGACACAAGATGGTGAACAGGCCCAAACCCCAAAATCCGCGCATCGAATATCCTTTGCCGCTCAAGTGCTTCCGACAGAATTCCGCCGATGGCGCCGCTTGTCGAGCCTATCCTCACACGAAATGCCATTGAGCGCCGCCGCCGCGGCCGGCAGAATGATTGCCAATGCAAGGGACCCGGAGGAGACGTGACCATGGCGCTCGATTGGAATCAGACCGGCCTGCTGATCGACGGCGTCTGGCGCGAGGCTTCCGGCGGCACCATCCCGGTGGTCGATCCGAGCGACGGCCAGGTCAAGGGCAAGATCGGCCGCGCGACCAAGGATGACGTCGATCTCGCGGTCACGGCCGCGCGCAAGGCGCTGAAAGGCGCCTGGGGCAAGCTCGCCGCCGTGGATCGCGGGCGCTTGCTGACCAGGCTCGCCGGCGCGGTGCAGGAGAATTTCGACGCGCTGGCCGCAGCCGAGGCGCTCGACACCGGCAAGCCGACCCGCCAGGCCCGTGCCGACATCACGGCGCTGGTCCGCTATTTCGAGTTCTACGGCGGTGCCGCCGACAAGGTCCATGGCGAGACGCTGCCGTACCAGGCCGGCTATACCGTGATGACGCTGCGCGAGCCGTTCGGCGTCACCGGCCATATCATCCCGTGGAATTACCCGGTGCAGATCTTCGGCCGCTCGGTCGCGGCCGCCTTGGCCATGGGCAATGCCGCGGTGGTGAAGCCGGCCGAGGAGGCGAGCCTGACCGCGCTGATGATCGGGCAATTGGCGCTCGACGTGGGTTTTCCGCCGGGTGCGCTCAACATCGTGCCCGGCTATGGCGAGGAGGCAGGCGCGGCGCTGACCGGCCATCCCGATATCGACCATATCTCCTTCACCGGCTCGCCCGAGGTCGGCACGCTGGTCCAGCAGGCGGCCGCGCGCAACCATCGCGCCGTTACGCTGGAACTGGGCGGCAAGTCGGCGCAGCTGGTGTTCGACGATGCCGACCTCACCGAGGCGCTGCCGGTCGTGGTCAATGCCATCATCCAGAATGCCGGCCAGACCTGCTCCGCCGGCTCGCGCGTGCTGGTGCAGGACGGCATCTATGATCGCTTTGTCGGAGCACTCGCCGACCGGTTCGCGGAATTAGCCGTGGGGTCGAGCCAACAGGACCTCGACGTCGGCCCGGTGATCAGCCCGGCACAACAGGCCCGAGTCGAGAAATACCTGGAGCGCGCACGGGTCGACGGGCTGCAGATCCTGGCCCAGGGCAAGATCTCACCCGACGCACCGGCCGGCGGTTTCTACGTCAAGCCGACCCTGATCGGCGAAGTCCCGGAGAGCCACGCGCTGGCGCAGGAGGAAGTGTTCGGCCCCGTGCTGTCGGTGCTGCGCTTCACCGATGAGGCGGATGCGCTGCGCATCGCCAACGGCACGCCCTATGGCCTGGTGGCAGGAGCCTGGACCCGCGACGGCGCCCGGCAATTGCGCCTCGCCCGCGCACTCGAAGCCGGCCAAGTCTTCATCAACAATTACGGCGCCGGCGGCGGCGTCGAACTGCCGTTCGGCGGCGTCAAACACTCCGGCCACGGCCGCGAAAAGGGCTTCGAGGCGCTGTTCCATTTCAGCACGATCAAGACCGTCGCCATCAAGCACGGGTAGGTGCCCACCTCATCCTAAATCCTTCTCCCCCCTGAAGGGCGGAGAAGGACTTGATTGGCTCCCTCTCTGCCCCAAGGAGGTGGAGAGGGCCGGGGTGAGGCGGGGAACGCACCGGACACAAAAAAGGCCCCGGAATCTTTCGATTCCAGGGCCTTCGTATAATGGTGTCCCCGACGTGATTCGAACACGTGACCCCCGGTTTAGGAAACCGATGCTCTATCCTGCTGAGCTACGGAGACGACGCGGGTCTTATAGCGCAGAGGGGCCCCGAGCGAAAAGCCTCAAGGGCGCTTGGTTGCTTTGCGACCATTCGGCAGCAGCTCCAGCGCCGTGACATCCTCCAGATCCAGGATCGGGCGGCCTTCGTAGGCGAGCCAGCCGCGCACCCGGACCCGCTGCCCTTCGAGCGTCGCCGGATCGAAGCCATCGGCGCGCTGCAGCACCGCGCGCGGAATGCGCACGGTGAAGCCATGGTGCCAATCCTCGGCGAAATCGAGAAAAGTGGCCTCGTGGGTCGGGGCGATCGACAGCACGCGGCCTTCGACCAGGACGAAGCCGCCGGTGTCGCGCGCGGTCAGATGATCGGGTGGGCGCACCGCATAGATCGGCAGGCGCCAGAGCCCGCGATGATGCCGGCGGGCGTCCGCCTCGGCCTTCAGCAGCATCGGGGCAACGGAGGCGAGATCGCGGGTGAGTTCGAGCCGGCCGCGGCCCTGGCGTAAGAGATCGCGCTGCAGCCAGCTGCCGTCGCCCAGCACCGCCTGGCCGACCAGGCGGCCGTGGCGGTCGGGCTTGTCCTGGGCGGCGCGCAGCGTGACGGTCTGGCCGATGACGAGCTCGGCCAGCGCCTGGCGCGCCGCGCCGGCCGCGGGCCAGGGCGCATCCTTGTTCATCGCGAGCGGAGCGGCCGGGGCGATCAGGCCGGCGAGACGCAGCACCTTGCCGTCGGTGAGCGTGAGCGTGGCGCCATCCTCGACCGATTGCACGGTACCGGTGGCGATTTCGGGCAGGGCATCAAGGGCGGCATCGCGCGGCTTGGCCTGTGCCACGAGCGGCAACAATGCCAACCCCACCAGTGCCACCCGTCCGAACCAAGCCATGCTGCCTCCCTTTCGGAAAGACAGCTCTAGCAGAGCTAGGCCTCGATCAACAGATCCTGGGCCAACTCCACATGGCGCGAGATCGACTGCCGCAGCTTTTGCAGCGCCCGATGTTCGAGCTGGCGCACGCGTTCCTTGGACACGCCCAGCTCGCGGCCCAGTTCCTCGAGCGTGCAGCCCTCGTCGCGCAACCGGCGGCCGGCGATGATGGTGCGTTCGCGCGGCGACAGTTCCGACAGGGCCTCGGCCAGCCATTTGGAGCGGGTATGGGCATCGCGCAGGCCGATCACGACCTCTTCCGGGCTCGGCCGGGCGTCGGCGAGGAAATCCTGCCAATCATCGTCGCCGCCTTCGCTGATCGGGGCGTTCAGCGACTGGTCGTTGCCGGCCAGACGCTGCTCCATTGCCTCGACGTCCAGGACATCGACCTGCAGTTCGTCCGCGATCTTGCGGCGGCCTTCGTCGCCCAAGGGCCGGCCCGACTGGTCCTCGATCCGGGCGCGGAGCCGGCGCAGGTTGAAGAACAGGGATTTCTGTGCGGCCGTGGTGCCCGTGCGCACGATCGACCAGTTGCGCAGCACATAATCCTGCATGGCGGAGCGGATCCACCAGGCGGCGTATGTCGAAAAGCGCACGTCGCGCTCGGGCTCGAACCGGGCCGCCGCCTGCATCAGGCCGACATTGCCCTCCTGGACCAGATCGCCGATCGGCAGGCCGTAATTGCGAAAGCGCGTCGCGGTCGAGACCACCAGGCGGGTATAGGCGCCGACCAGGCGATGCAGCGCCGCCGTATCACCCTGCTCCCGCCAGCGGCGCGCCAGATCGAACTCGGACTCGCGGCTCAACATCGGCACCTTCATCGACGCCTTGATGAAGCAGAGATTGGCCCGCTGAGTTTCCGGATCGTCGATATGCGCCATGACGGTCTACCCCCCAAAGGGACCGAGCCACTACCGGCTTCGGAGGGATTACGCGGCAAGGAGCCGTCCGGATCATCCGGGCGTGCAAAATATTTCGTCGGGACCGGTGAGGAGGAGAGATCAGGCCTCGTAGGCCTCGGCGATTTGACCGTCGAGGGTCAGGCAGGCGGCCGCGAGCGGCCCGCCGAAGCCGCAGCCGCGGTCCATCGACAGTGCGAACGGCGCCTGCTGCAAGCCGCCATGATGCTTGTCGAAGCCGCGCACGACCTTGGTGAAGCCGCCGAAGGATTCGCTCAGGTCGAGGAAGCCGGCGCCGCCCCACCAGAAACTGTCGTGCTGGGCGGTCAAGGGCCGGCTGGGATCGATGCCGGCATGGACGAACAGCAGCTCGTTGCCGGCGGTATAGGCGGCGCGGCGCAGCGCCGTCAGCAGATTGGCATGGCCGGGTGCGCCATTGACGGCACCCCGCACTTCGTTGGTCCAGCGCGTGATCGCGACCGGCCCGTCGCGGCTCGCCACCAGGCCGTGGTTGCGGTCGAGGCCATAGCCTTCGAGCGTCGCGGCCAGACCATGGTCCAGCATCCAGCCGTAGACTTCCTGGGGATTGGGCGCGAACTGCAGCTCCAGCAGTTTCTGCCACATCTCTTCCTGGCTGCCGCGCAGATAGACCAGATCGGTGGCGAAGGCGCCGGGCCGGGCGATGAAGTTGCGGCGGAACGCCAGGAGCTCGTCCAGCGTCTCGCGCACGGCCGTGCCCCGGCCGATCATATTGCCCAGATAGACCAGCGCGTCGCCCGGCTGCAGGCGACGTTCGATGGCGCTATGGATGGTGCGGAGCCGGTCGATCTCGGCATGGATCGAGGACACCGCCCAGACGCGACGCCGCCCGACCAGAATGCCGAAGCGACGACGGGGAGGGGTGCGGGGCTGGCTCATCAGCCCTTAGCTTAGCGTGGGCCCCCGGGCCTGCGCCATAGGCTAAATGGCGAAAGGCCGGCCGCACCCTTCGAAAAAAGGGCAGCGGCCGGCCTTTTCATTTGCTCTAGATCGACATCAAGCGGCGTTGAGCATCTGCTCCAGGCGCTCGGTAGCGGTGCTCTCGTCGATCGCCTCGACGGCGGCGAACTCGCGCACCAGACGGTCGAGCGCCGCCTGATAGATCTGGCGTTCGCTGTAGGACTGGTCCGGCTGGCCGGCATTGCGATACAGATCGCGAACGACCTCGGCGATCGAGGCCGGATCGCCTGAGTTGATCTTGGCCTCGTATTCCTGGGCGCGGCGGCTCCACATGGTCCGCTTGGCCTTGGACCGGCCCTTGAGCTTGACCAGGGCTACCTGCATCTCTTTTTGAGTCGACAGGCGGCGCAGGCCCGAGGCCTTGGCCTTGGTCACCGGCACGCGCAGGGTCATGCGGTCCTTGTCGAAATGCACGACGAAGACGTTCAGCCGATAACCCGAGATCTCTTGGGCTTCGATACCCAGGATCTTGCCCACGCCATGACTCGGGTAGACGACGAAATCGCCTTCTTCAAAAGCTAATTTTTCCGGCATCCGATTCTCTCAAAAGCCCGTGGCCAGGTCGGTTGCGTACTCGTCACACATCCCGCTGCCTGCGAACAAAACGGCTCGCGAGCACCTATGCATGCTATCCGACCGTACGGATGGGGGTGACCGGGCCGCATTCGTGAGATGCCCAGAAATTCGATCGTCTGAGACGTCTACGATGCTCCGTTCGAGAAGAACAGTAACACAAAAGTCACGCCAATTGCCAGCCTAACGCCATACGGCGCTGGCATGGCAACCATGAAACTGACGATTTTCGGCTTTTTACTCTGCGGCAGCGGGCCGCAGGGCCGTATTTGACCACCCGCTGAAAGCGAGCAGCCGCGTCCGACCGGCGCGGATTACCGCTTAGCGGGCGCGGGCGTGAAATAGGTGTCGAATTTGCCGTCGACGCCCTTCCAGGCATCGGCATCGGCCGGGGCCTCGCCTTTGCGGGTGATGTTGGGCCAGCTCGCCGAATAGTCGCGGTTCATTCCCAGCCACTTTTCGGCCTGGCCATCGCTATCGGGAATGATCGCCTCGGCGGGGCATTCCGGCTCGCACACGCCGCAATCGATGCATTCGTCCGGGTTGATGACCAGCATGGTCTCCCCCTCGTAGAAGCAATCGACCGGGCAGACTTCCACGCAGTCCATGTACTTGCACTTGATGCAGGCTTCGGTGACGACGTAGCTCATCGATCTCGTTTCCCGTTTTGCGGCTGAGCGGCCAACCTTTGCCGCCCCGCATTGAAAATACGCGGGCGCTTATCCCGCAAGTCCAAAAATAGGCGCGTCAGCCCTGTGTCGTCCGGGCCCGCCGCGCCAACACCCGCTGGCGAGCGGCCCCGCGCTCGTGATCCTCGACGAAGATCAGGCCGGCGATCCGGCGGATCAAGGCGTCTTCATCCGGGTCCAGCACGCCGTCGGCATAGGCCACTTCCCACAGCATCTCGATCATCCCCACCCGCGCCGCCGGGTCGAAACGCTCCGCCACGACCCGGGTGAAGCGATAGAGCGCGCTCGACCGGTCCGCGGCGGTCTCGGCCAAGGCGATCAATCGATCGACCGAGCCCCCCTCGAGCGCAAAGCGCCTGGCCAGCATCCCACGGATCGCCGCCCGCTCGGCCGGATCGAAATCATCATCCATGCGCGCGGCTTCGACCAGCAGGGCCGCGACCGCGATATGGATCTCCGTCTCCGCCCGCGGCGCGGCGCCCGGCATCAGCAGATCGAGAATACGGTCGAACATGGGAGCGGTCCCTACCATGAGAGGCACCCCCGTTCAACCGTGATGGCACGGCAAAGGCTCCGCCGCCTCTGCCAATCACGGGCAAAGCTGCTATCCTCGGCGGATCATGACGACAGCCCCCGATCCCGCCGCCATTCCCATCGACCCGCGGCGGTTCGCCCCCGCGACCGAGCGCAATCGCGACCCGATCCTGGCGCTGCTGCGCCGGGTGTTGCCGACCGCCGGCACGGTGCTGGAGATCGCCAGCGGCACCGGCGAGCATGCGATCTATTTCAGCCGGCATCTGCCGCACCTGACCTGGCAGCCGACCGACCCCGACGCCGCCGCCCGCGCCAGCATCGTCGCCTGGAGTGCCGAGGCCGGCCTCGCCAATGTCGCGGCACCCCTGGCGCTCGATGCCGCACAGCCGAACTGGCCGATCGACCGGGCCGACGCGGTGCTGGCCGTCAACATGGTCCATATCTCGCCCTGGGTCGCGACCGTCGGGCTGCTGAGCGGCGCCGCCCGCGTCCTGCCCGGCGGCGCGCCGCTCGTGCTCTATGGCCCCTATAAGCGCGACGGCCGGCACACCGCGCCCAGCAATGCGGCGTTCGACCAGAATCTGCGCCGGCAGAACGACGCCTGGGGCGTGCGCGACCTGGAGACCGTGGTCGAGACGGCGTCCGCTGCGGGCTTCGATCTGGTCGAGATCGCCCAGATGCCGGCGAACAATCTAGGCCTGGTGTTCCGCCGCCGCTGACCGGCTTGGCGGAACGAATTGTTCCTGATATGTTCCGATCGATCGTCCCAACGGAGCGCCGTCGCCATGCCGTCCCGTCTCAGCCGTGCCGCGCTCGACCGCGCCCGCCATTTCGTCGCCGCCAAGGGCCGGCTGCTCGATGCGGTGCTGATGCAATATGCGCTGGGCGAGGGCTCGGGCTTGGACGCGCTCGTGGCGTTGGCGCCCTATCAGAACGACGACGGCGGTTTCGGCCATGGGCTGGAGCCCGACCTGCGCACCCCCGCCTCGACCGCGATCGCGACCAGCACGGCAATGCAGATCCTGCGGCGGATCCGGGCGCCGGCCGACCATCCGCTGGTCGAAGATGTGGTGGGTTATCTGGTCGCGACCGTCGACCGGGAGCTGGGCGTCTGGCCGATCATCGGGCCGGCGGTCGACGAGGCACCGCATGCGCCCTGGTGGCGCTACGGCCCGGATCTGGCCGCCGCCTGGAACGGCTTCCGCTTCAACCCGACCGCCGATCTGCTGGCCGGGCTGATCGACTATGCGGCGCTGGTGCCGGCGGATCTGCTGGCAGATCTTGAAGCGCGCATGCTGACGACGGTCCAGGCGACGGGGAAGCTGGAAGGCGCCTATGACCTGATGGCGGCTTGGCGTTTGGCCGAGACGCCGGGCCTATCTGCATCGTTGAGGGATGCCCTGACGAAGCTGCTGGAAGCATCGTTGGCCGCAATCGCGCCGGACGATCCGCACGTCAACTTCCTGGAACTGGCGCCCCCGGCCGCCGGGCCGCTCGCGGCGCTATCGGCCCCGCGCTTCGCCGCGGCGGCCCAGAACGCCATCGCGACCCAGGGACCGGACGGCAACTGGGCGCCGTTCTGGGAATGGAAAGACGTCTCGCCCGCCGGCTGGTTCGCGGCCGAGGCCGACTGGAACAGCCTGTTGACGCGCCACACCATCGAGGTGCTGGCGGCCCATGACCTGATCGAACCGGCATGACGATCGAGACCGTTCGCGCGTTGTGGGACAAGGTCGAGCAGCGCGATTGGACCGGCGCGCGGCGACTGCTGGCCGACGATGCCATCATGACCTGGGTCTGTACGGCCGAGCGTTTTCACGGCGGCGATGCGGTGATCGCGGTCAATGCCGCCTATCCCGAAGGCTGGTCGATCCATGTGCTCGATTGCACGCCGCTCGCCGACGGCCGGATCCTGAGCTTGGTCCGCGTCGACCATCCGCCGCAAAGCTTCTTCGCAACCTCGCTGTTCCGGATCGACAACGGGCTGATCGTCGAGATCGAGGAATATTGGGCGACGGCCGAACCGCCGCCGGCGTGGCGGAGCGCCGGTAATCTGCCGGGCTATCAACGCCTGACCTAGTCGTCCGCCAGCAGCGGCTCCCAGTCGTCCGGAATGCGCGACAGCGGCTCCGGCGGGGCCGTGTCGCGATAGAGCGTCTGCGCCTCTACAGCCGGCCCGCGACGGAGGCCCAATCCCAGCACCTCGACCCGGCGGCGCTGGCGGCCTTGCACCACCGTTACCTGCGCGCCGACGTGGACGGCCTGGTTGGGCTTGGTCACGATGCGGCCGGCGAGCTCGACCAGACCGGCCTCGCACAGGCGGGCGGCGAGCGAACGGGTCTTGGCCAGACGCGCATGCCACAGCCATTTGTCGATGCGCAAGCTGTCGCTCACCCGCGGCCCCGCAGCGCTCCGAGCTTGGCGAACGGGTGATCGGCCGACGGCAGCGGTGGTGGCGGCGCCGTCCGCGCCTCCTTGCGGCGGGGCGGGCGTTTCTTGGCGACGAAGCTGGTGACGCCATCCTCGACCACGCCGCGATAGCCCAGCGCCGTAACGATGCCGGCCAGGTCCGTCAACGGCGACCCGACCAGGGCGGCCAGCGCCCCATCGAGGACGAACCGCCCATCGCGCGCCTTGGTCCTGAGTGTCACGGCGAGTTCCTCCAGCCGGTCGGCCCGGATCGCGCGCGCGCCGACCGGGCGATAGCCGATCGCGTCGAAATAAGCGACCGGCTCCGCCGCCCGCGCCACCGACAGGCGGCCGGCCGGCGGGATGGCCAGCGGCCCCGTGCCGTGATGGATGGTCCAGAGCAGCGCGCGCAGCGTCACCGCGGCCGGCTTCAGCAGCTTGTCGAAATAGATGGTCTCCGTGCCGAAGCGGATGCCGAGCCGGGCCAGCGCCTTGCGGTCGGCCGGGTCGAGTTCGCCGACCAGCGCCCTGACCGGTTCGGCATCGAGCGAACCCAGCCCCTCGCCCAACCGGAACGCCAGCCCGCGGGCGCGGGCTTCGAGCGGGGCGGCCAGGGCGGCCTCGAGCGGTGCCAGGATGCGGGCGATCGTCTCGCGCACGAACCGTTCGAGCCGGCGCTTGACCCCGTCCCGCGCTTCGCCATCGAGGAAATCGACCGCACGCAGCTCGACCCGCGGATTGAGCGCGCGATCGCCGGCGACCAGGCGGGCGACCGGCTCGCCGGCCCAGAGCAACTGGCCGTCCGGCGCCAGCGCAAACATCGTATCGTCGGCGGCGACGAGGCGCCGGGCGCGCGCCTGGACCTCGCCGCGCAGCATACGATTGGCGGCGACCATCAGGGTCTTGGCGCCTTCGCCGGTCGCGGCCGGGTCGGGATGGAAGCCGAAGCCCTTCATCACGCCGACGAAATGGCCCTCGACCCAGACCTCGCCATCGTCGGCGACGCTGGCCATCAACTCGCGGGATTCGCCCAGGCTGCGCACCAGGAAGGCCGAGCGCCGGTCGACGAAGCGCTGGGTGATGCGGTCGTGCAGCGCATCGGACAGCTTGTCCTCGACCGTGCGGGTGCGATCCTGCCAGGTGGCGCCGTCGGCCAGCCAGCCGATGCGGTTGGTGATGTAGGTCCAGGTACGGATATGGGCGATGCGCTGGACCAGCGTGTCGATGTCGCCCTCGGTCCGGTCGATGCGCGCGATCTGGGCCGCGACCCAATCCGGCGGCAGCCGCTCGTCCGGGCCGGTCAGATGGCGGAAGATCTGGGTCAGGAGCCGCGCGTGATCCTCGGTCATCACCTTGCGGAAATCCGGGATCTGACAGATTTCCCACAGCAGGCGGACATTGCCGGGATTGGTCGCTTTTTTGGCGATGTCCGGCTGGCGCGCCAGCACCTGCAGCGCCAGCTGGTCGTCGCCGCCATCGGCGCGCAGCAGCACCGGCGAGGGCGGCCGCGCCTCCAGGCTTTTCAGCAGCAGGGCGGCCGAACGGAAATCGAGCTTGGGATTGCGCCACCACAGGGCGGTCAGCGGATCGAAGCGATGGGCCTCGACCGCCTCGACCACTTCTTCGTCGAGTGGCCCGGCCTCGGCGGTGGTGCCGAACGTGCCGTCGTTCATGTGCCGGCCGGCGCGCCCGGCGATCTGGGCGATTTCGGATGGGGTCAGGCGACGCGGGCCGCGGCCGTCGAACTTGCTGAGCCGGGCGAAGGCGACATGGTCCAGGTCCATGTTCAGGCCCATGCCGATCGCGTCGGTCGCGACCATGTAATCGACCTCGCCGGCCTGATACATCGCGACCTGGGCGTTGCGCGCCCGGGGGCTCAAGGCGCCCAGCACCACGGCGGTGCCGCCGCGCTGGCGCCGCACCAGCTCGGCCAGCTCGAACACGTCGGACACGGAAAAGGCCACGACCGCGCTGCGCGGCGGCAGGCGCGTGACCTTTTGCGGGCCGGTATAGGTGAGCGTGGAAAAGCGCGGGCGCGACACGGTTTCGGCCTGGGGCACCAGCCGGCGCAGCAGCGGCCGGATCGTGTCGGAGCCCAGGAACATCGTCTCGTAGCGGCCGCGCGCATGCAGCAGCCGGTCGGTGAAGATATGGCCGCGCTCCGGATCGGCGGCCAGCTGGATCTCGTCGATCGCCAGGAAATCGACCTGCCGGTCCAAGGGCATGGATTCGACGGTACAGACGAACCAGTTCGGGTTCGGCGGGACGATCTTCTCTTCGCCGGTGATGAGCGCTACGGCGCGCACGCCCTTTTCCCGGACGACGCGGTCGTAGTTTTCCCGGGCCAGCAGACGCAAGGGGAAGCCGATCATGCCCGAGGCGTGGCCCAGCATGCGTTCGATGGCGAGATGGGTCTTGCCGGTATTGGTCGGTCCCAATACCGCCGTGATCCGCCCGGACTCGAGGGTCGATCCCATCATCGGAACATCGGGCCACCGACGCCCAATTGCAAGCGCCGACGGCGCGGCGGCTAGGCCTTGCGCGGGATTTTCGGGTCGCGTCCCGCCCAATAGCCGGCGAGCACCGAGCCCGACAGATTGTGCCAGACCGAGAAGATGGCACCCGGCAACGCCGCCAGCGGCGAGAAATAGAGCTTGCCCAGGGTCGCGGCCAGGCCGGAATTCTGCATGCCGACCTCGAGCGCCAGGGTGCGGCAGACATTCTCCTCGAAGCCCAGCAGGCGGCCGCCCCAATAGCCGCCGAGCAGGCCCAACCCGTTATGCAGCACGACGGCGACGAGGACGATCGGACCGACCGTGGCGATGCTGGCCTGGCTGCCGGCGACGACCGCGCCGATGATGGCGAGGATCGCCAGGATCGAGACATAGGGCAGGCCAGGCTCGATCTTCTTGACCAGCCGCGGCACGAAGTGATTGAGCAGCAGGCCGGCCGCGACCGGCAGCGCCACGATCTGCAGGATGCTGAGCAGCATGCCGTTGACGTCGACCGGCACGGTGGCATCGACGTAGAAGCGGGTCAGCAGCGGCGTCGCCACGATGCCGACCAGCGTCGACATGGCGGCGATGGTGATGGAGAGCGCCACGTCGCCCTTGGCCAGGAACACCATCAAGGTCGACCCGGTGCCGCTCGCCACGCTGCCGACCAGGATCATGCCCGTGGTCAGTTCCGGCTGCATGCCGAGGCCATGGGCGATCAGCCAGGCGGCCAGCGGCATGACGATGTAATGGATGACGACGCCGGCGATGACCGGCGCCGGCTGCACGATCACGCGCCGGAAATCGGCGAAGGTCAGCGTGATGCCCAGGCCGAACATCACGATGGTCAGCAGCAGCGTCACATGGGGCAGCAGCGGACGGAACAGCTCGGGCCAGACATAGGCCGCTACGGCGACCAGCAGCGCCCAGAGCGGAAACAGACGGGTGACGGACACGGCGCTAAAACTCTGACCAATGAGGGGGATATCGCCTTATACCCGACCGGTGCCGCGACGCAAAGGCGGGCTGCCATCAGGGCCCTTGCGATGGCGGGAGCACTCCTACATATGAGGGGCCCCGTTTCATGCAATCAGGTCGATGGTTCTCAAAGATGGCAGAAACCCGCAGTTTTCAGGCCGAAGTCTCGCGCCTGCTCGATATCGTCGCACACTCGCTCTATAGCGACAAAAAGGTCTTCCTGCGCGAGCTGATCTCGAACGCGTCCGACGCGTGCGATCGCCGGCGCTATCTGGCCCTGACCGAGCCCCTGCTGGGCGCGCCCGACGGCAAGTACCGCGTGCTGCTGAAGCCCGATAGCGCCGCCAAGACCCTGACGGTCCTGGACAATGGCATCGGCATGACCGAGGCCGAGCTGATCGAGAATCTGGGCACGATCGCACGCTCGGGCACGGCCGCGTTCCTGAAGAACCTGGAGGGCGACGCCAAGCGCGACGTCAGCCAGATCGGCCAGTTCGGCGTCGGCTTCTATTCGGCCTTCATGGTCGCCGACCGGGTCACCGTCGTGTCGCGCAAGGCCGGCGAGGCCCAGGCGCACCAGTGGGAATCCGACGGCAAGGGCGAGTTCACCGTGACGCCGGTCGAGACCGCCGACGTCGGCACGCGCATCACCCTGCACCTGAAGGAAGACGAGCAGGACTACATGCTGCCGGCGCGGCTTCGCCATGTGGTCAAGACCTATGCCGACCATATCGCCCTGCCGATCGTGCTGGACGAGGATGGCAAGGAAGAGGCGCTGAACAGCGCGTCGGCGCTCTGGACCCGGTCCAAGAGCGAGGTCACGCCTGAACAATCGACCGAGTTCTATCGCTCCGTCGCCCACGCCTATGACGAGCCCTGGCTGACGCTGCATTACAAGGCCGAAGGCGTCATCGAATATACCAGCATGCTGTTCGTGCCGGGTTCGAAGCCGTTCGACCTGTTCGACCCGGCGCGCAAGCATGCGGTCCGGCTGTATGTCCGCCGCGTGTTCGTCACCGACGATTGCGCCGAACTGATCCCGCCGTATCTGCGCTTCTTGAAGGGTGTGATCGACAGCGAGGATCTGCCGCTCAACATCAGCCGCGAGACGCTGCAGGCCAACCCGCTGATCGCCAAGATCCGCCAGGGCGTCACCAAGCGCGTCATGGGCGAGCTGGCGAAGAAGGCCACCGACGCGCCCAAGGAATTCGCCAAGTTTTGGGAGAATTTCGGCGCGGTGCTGAAGGAAGGCCTGTACGAGGAATTCGAGCAGCGCGACGCGATCCTGAACCTCGCCCGCTTCCGCTCGACCGGCGCCGACGGGCTCGTCAGCCTGGAGGACTATGTCGGCCGCATGAAGCCGGGCCAGAGCGCGATCTATACGATCACGGCCGACAGTCCGGAGGCGGCGCTGCGCAGCCCGCAGCTGGAAGGCTTCCGCGCCAAGGGTGTGGAAGTGCTGCTGCTGACCGACCCGGTCGACGAGTTCTGGCTGCCGATGGTGGCGAAGTTCAAGGAGCACGAATTCCGCTCCGTCACCCGCGGCGGCGCCGACCTCGGCACGATCGAGAGCGGCGACAAGGATGCGCCCAAGAAGGACGAGGCGCCGACACCGGCCGGCACCGTCGATCTGATCGCGCTGTTGAAGCTGACGCTCGGCGAGGCGGTCAAGGACGTGCGCTCGACCGACCGCCTGACCGAGAGCGCCGTGTGCCTGGTCGCCGACGAGGGCGACATGGACATGCACCTGGCGCGGCTGTTGAAGCAGCACAAGCAGCTGGGCGAGGAAAGCAAGCGCGTGCTGGAGGTCAATCCGCACCATCCGCTGATCGTCCGCCTGGCCGAAAATCTCAGCAAGGGCGGGACGGGACCGGCATTGGAAGACGCCGCCTGGCTGCTGCTGGACCAGGCCCGCATCGTCGAAGGCGAGGCGCTGCCCGACCCGGTGGCGTTCGCCAAGCGGCTGGCGAGCTGCCTGGAACGCGGCCTGGCCGCCTAAGTGAATCGGGTCGCCGGCCTGCCGGCGACCCGGTATTCCCCATGCCGCTCCTGAATTTTGCCGGCCGCCCGGCGCTCGACCTGACGGACGAGCAATATGCCGCCGCGACCGGTGCCCATGGTCATGCCCTGGTGCAGGCCTGTGCCGGCGCCGGCAAGACCCGCACCCTGGTCGCGCGCTATCTGCATCGCCTGAACGAAGGCGCCGAGCCCGACCGGATGGCGCTCGTCACCTTCACCCGGCGCGCGACGGCGGAGATGCTGGACCGGCTCGGCACCTTCATCGGGGATCGCCGGTCGCTGGAGCGGCGCGTCCGCACCATCGACGGCTTTGCCCAGGCGATCCTGCGCGCGGCGGCCGGATCGGTCGGCGTCGCCCCGGATTTCGGCCTGCTGATCGACGACCGGCGGCGCGGCGACGAGGAACGGTCGGGCGATAGCCGCGAGGGCTTCGCCACCAAGCTGTTCGGCCGCTCCGCCCTCGATGCCGACGAAGACGGCATCAATCTGCTGGGCGCCTTCGACGGCTTCCGCGCCCGGGCGATGGGCGAGGCCGAGATCAAGCGGCTCGCCATCTCCGCCGATGTCGGCGAGGTCTGGCGCCGGGCCGCCCAAGCCTTTCCGAAATACCAGGCGGCGATGGACCAGGCCGGTCGCTACGATCATGCCGAAATCCAGCACCGCATCCTCCAGCGCTGCCAGGCCGATCCGGCACTCACGACCCAGCTGTTCGGCCGCTTCACCGATCTGCTGGTCGACGAATACCAGGACGTGACCTCGGCGCAGGTCGGGTTCTTCAAGCTGTTCCTGGCCGGCGGCGGGCGGATCTGGGCGGTCGGCGACGAAGACCAGGCGATCTTCGGCTTTCGTCATGCCGAGATCGAACGCATCCGCCGCTTCACCCGCGATTTCCCGGCGGCGACATCCTATCGCCTGGGCACCAACCTGCGCTGCGGCCGGGCCATCACGGGCCTGGCCCGTGCCGTCATCGAAGGTGATCCGAAACGCGGCGCCCGGCCGATCGAGCCGGACGACCGACGCGACGGCAGCGGCGCCTTCCTCAATCCCGGCCGCGTCGTGGCCCATGAGGCCGACGATGCCGAGGCCGAAGGCAGCTGGATCGCGCGCCAGCTGGCGGCGCTGATCGACGACGAAGCGATGCCGCCAGAGCGGATCGCCGTGCTCTATCGCGCGCGGCCTTCGGCCGAGACCGTGCTGGACGCGGTCAAAGCCGCGCTCCGCCGCCGCCGGATTCCGATCGAGGAGGGCAAGACCCCCGGCGTCGCGTTCCGCACCATCCATGAATCGAAGGGCCTGGAGTTCGACGCGGTGTTCCTGCCCGGGCTGCTACTGGGCGTGCTGCCGCATTACCGGGCGACCGACGCCAGTGCGCGCGCCGAAGAACGGCGGCTGTTCTACGTGGCGCTGACCCGGGCCGAATCCCGGCTGTTCCTCAGCTGGCCGCGCAGCCGCGCCAAGCGCAACGGCGATGTCGAGGCGGTGCGGCCGAGCCCGTTCCTGGTCGAAGGGCTGGCAGCGCTCGACGATGCTTCGGGATTGGATTGGCAGGGACCGGACGGCCTCGCCGGCTGGCTCGCGCGCCAGGGCAAGAACGTTCGGCGCGACGGCAAACTCACCCGCAGCGTGCCGCGCGCAGAGGCGACGCCCGCCCTGCCCAAGGCGGGACGGCCGCAGCCGGCGAAGACGCTGGCGCAATGGCTGGCGGGTTGGAGCCCGGCCGAAATCGCGCTGCTGGACGAACATCTGGGCCGCAGCCTCAGCACGCTGCAGGGCTTGATCCAGCGACCGTATGGCGAGCTCAGCCAAGTGGTGAAGCTGGCCCGGGCGAACCCCTCGGCCTTGAAGCGCTAGGGGAGAAAAACGGGCGGCCGGATCCGTTCGGACCCCAGGCCGCCCGAGCGCCGACCGGAGGCACGCGCAAGGCTACGCTGATTGCCGGGGACGCCATCGAAACGGCAGTCCCAGCGGCCACAGTCCACGATTCAATTGTGGCGCTGGGCCGGCGGAATTGTGGCGAAATTGTGATTGCTCGAATGCGGCCTAATTGGTCACAGCACCGATTAGGTTCCCCGAGCACCCGTATTTTGCCACCGTTCGCCGGACCGCCCGATGCGACGAAACGTACCGCAAGGCCGATCACGGCGCTGTTCAGCCCGGCCATCCACCCGCATACTCGCGGTCGGGCGCTCAGAATGGAGCTCACATGATCGCGTTGACGCGTCTGTCGGTCCTGCTGTTGTCGTTTGGTCTGGCCGTCGCGCCGGCGGCGCGGGCCGCCGACCGCCTGATCTATCCGGCGCCCGAATATGCCGACGATACCCGCTACAGCGACCTGATCGAGATCCTGTCGGTCGTGATCGAGCGCACGACGCCGGGCTTCGGGCCGGCCACGATGGAGCCGGCCAAGGCGGTGATGAACGAGGCGCGCTATCTGAACGAGCTGCGCGACGGCACCGGCGTCACCGTGGTCTGGAGTTCGACCTCGATCGACAAGGAGCGCGCGCTGCTGCCGGTGCGGATTCCGTTGCGGAAGGGAATCCTGGGTTATCGCGTCGCCCTGGTCGCGCGCGACAATCTGCCTCGGGTCGCCCAGGCGAGGACGCTCGAGGATCTGCGCAAGCTGACGATCGGGCAGGGCATCGGCTGGGGCGACGTCGATCTCTATAATTCGAACGGGCTGAAGGTCATCACCGCCAATTATGAAAATCTGTTCGGCATGCTGGATGCCGGCCGCTTCGACCTGTTCCCGCGCGGCATCAGCGAGGCCTTTGCCGAGCAGGCGGCCCGGGCCCAGCAATTTCCCAACCTGGTGGTCGAGCCGACCCTGCTGATCCACTATGTGTGGCCCTACTATTTCTTCTTCAACAAGACGAATACGGCGCTGGCAGCCCGGGTCGAGGCCGGATTGCGCATGATGATCCACGACGGCAGCTTCGACGCGCTGTTCCGTAAATACAACGATGCCTGGATCCGCCGCGCCGACCTCACCCATCGCCGCGTCATCCAGGTGACCAACCCGTTCCTGCCGCCGGAAACGCCGCTCGACGACCCGACGCTGTGGTTCGATCCGACCAGCTATTGAGCTTTACCCAAAAGGCTGTTGTTCGGCCCGCTTCTGCGATATCAACGAACCAGCACGCCAGCTTCCGATCCCGTGGGGGATGCGGGCGCCATCGGCCGTCCCCGGCCCGCGCCATCAGCCAGCCCTCATGTCTTTGCCGAGCCAGAGGAGTTCGCCGTGAAATATTCCGGCCATGACACGCTGAAGACCCGCCGCCAGCTTTCGGCCGGTGGCAAGACCTATGACTATTACAGCCTGCCGGTTGCGGCCGAGGCTGCCGGTCTGGGCGACATTTCCCGACTGCCGTTCTCGCTGCGCGTGCTGCTCGAGAATCTGGTCCGGTTGGAAAACGGCCGCACCGTGACGGTCGACGACATCAAGGCGGTCGGCCAATGGCTGAACGACAAGACCTCGACCCGCGAGATCGCGTTTCGCCCGGCCCGCGTGCTGATGCAGGACTTCACCGGCGTGCCGGCGGTCTGCGATCTGGCGGCGATGCGCGCCGCCATGGTCGAGCTGGGCGGCGATCCGGAGCGGATCAACCCGCTGTCGCCGGTCGACCTGGTCATCGACCATTCGGTGATGGTCGATCATTTCGGCACGCAGAAGGCGTTCGGCGAGAACGTCGACCTGGAATTCGAGCGCAACGGCGAGCGCTATACCTTCCTGCGCTGGGGCCAGGACGCGTTCGATAATTTCCGCGTCGTCCCGCCGGGCACCGGCATCTGCCACCAGGTCAATCTCGAATACCTGGCCCAGACTGTCTGGGTCGGCCAGGAAGACGATGGCACGCTGGTGGCCTACCCTGACACGCTGGTCGGCACCGACAGCCACACCACCATGGTGAACGGCATGGCGGTTCTGGGCTGGGGCGTCGGCGGCATCGAGGCCGAGGCGGCCATGCTGGGCCAGCCGATCTCGATGGTGCTGCCCGAGGTCGTCGGCTTCAAGCTGATCGGCAAGCTCAAGGAAGGCGCCACCGCGACCG
>Ga0302314_10002361_pt1 | contig 35091 bp, 10 predicted proteins | sample III_Palsa_N2_3_FD_200533 | JGI IMG/M metagenome (GOLD analysis project Ga0302314, IMG submission 200533) | Peat permafrost microbial communities from Stordalen Mire near Abisko, Sweden - III_Palsa_N2_3 | ecosystem: Environmental > Terrestrial > Soil > Palsa > Peat permafrost | place: Sweden...
TTCGCAGCATGTCCTGTAGGACTCGCTGGTAGCACTTCGGCTAAGGACGTGGAGATACTCGCAGCGCAAGGCGCATCAACGCCTTACGAAACGGTGGTGGCTATAGGTGGACTCGAACCACCGACCATTATGAGAGTTACAACGATGAAGTACATCAAAAGTCGTTAATGTACTTTTATTGAATTTCTCATAGTCATTGAGTAAAGCTTAAATGGCTATGCAAAGCCATATTTAAAAACATTTTCTTAGCATACACCAATCTAACGAAATTGCTCCTGACCCTAGCCTTCAGGACACTAGTTAGATTTATGTCAATAGATATCTGTCACTAAGGTTGCTGTGGCTATGACCCTAGGACTACATTTGCGAGGTGAACGCCAACCCCACCGCGCCCAGTCCCATCGACCTTGAACTATTTAGGCCGCTCGACGGCACTGACGTGCCGGGTTCGTGGCGCCCAAAACTGGCGGGCGCCTTGGTGGAAGTTGGGACACGCCCCTTGGTGGATCAACAGATCCTGCCCCGACTTACTACGTTGGTCCGGACGCACCAAGCCGCGCTTCGCAGTGTGAGTGCGGGTAGCACGAGCCTCATTCTTCCAATCGGTGCCCAACACAAGCACCCGGTTGCAATAGCCCTCCTTGGAAGGAATTCGGAAAAGAACGACCTTCCGGTGTCGACTCCCCGTAAATCAGTGCCAAGCTAAATCAGAGGTCGCCGGATCACAGTTCGACCGAGGAGCTCGAGAATGGCCTGCTTATTAGGGTGTATGAAAAAGTGGTCGCCTTTGAAGAGAAGGTGTCGGAACTCACCGCATGTATGCGTTTGCCATGCTGCAAGATCACTCTCTGCGACATTCGGATCGTCATCGCCGCCAAGTGCTGTTATGGGGCAGTTTAATGGTGCCCCGGCCATGTATTCGTAGGTTTCAGAGATGGCGAAATCGTCGCGCAGTTGTGGCAAGAAAAACCTCATCAGTTCCACGTCTTGCAGCAAGACCTTCGGCGTGCCGTTGTAGTCCTTTATCTTTTCCAGCAATGTGTCGTCGTCCATGAGGTGATGAGCCTCGCTTCGGCTGAGTATCTGAGGCGCACGCATGCCCGATACCACGAGATGGAACGGCTGCGTCGATCCGTAGCGTTGCAAAGCGCGGGTCAGCTCAAAGGCGATCAACGCACCGATGCTGTGGCCGAAAAAGTAAAAAGGTATGTCGGCCATGCCGACGACAAGATCATGAAGCGGCGCTATGACATCGACAAGTCGATTGAACCGTGGCTCAGTGAAGCGATTTTCGCGTCCCGGAAGCTGCACGCCAACCACCTCGATGTCATCGGGCAAATGGTCCTGCCAACCTCTGAATATCGATGCGCCCGAGCCGGCGTAAGGGAAGCAAAAAAGTCTTACCGTCGCCCTTGGTCGACGAGCACTGACAGTAATCCATCGAGTATGCTTCATGCTAACTCCTGCCACCAACGATCTAAATCATTCTTGCACTTCATACACGATGGCCTCCATCGCGCCAGTTGCGGAATTGATGACGCCATCGCCCGCACCTTCGGGCATGAGCCGCAGCCAGCAACCTCCGTAGCGAGTGCCAAAGCCAAATACCCCCCAGATCACATCATGTATCGCATAGCCTTCCTCCCCGGACTGGCCGTAGAACGGCAGCGACGAGCAGTACTCCTGAGCCAGCCACGCACCCTCTGAAAAAGCACGTAGAACAATGCTCCGCCAAGCATTGGCAGACTGGAACCTACCCACATACACGTCCTTACCGGAGCTACCACGCGCAGCCTTGATCACGAAATCTTCCCTGCGCGTCAGAAGAAGGCTTTCAAGATCAGTTGTCGCACCATCGAATTCCACCGTACATCGCGCGATGACGGCGGACCATGGCACATGGGTTTCTATAAGGCTGCGTTCGTCGTCATCGAACAGCTGCGTATCCTTATGATCATTGACAATGGCCAAGGACCGCTTGTCACCAATCACCATAACGAATGGGTTTCCCGGCCAATAGACCTTACCACTAAGGAAACATCGGTATAGTTCACGCGGAATTTCGATGTCCGTATCTTCGTGATATGAAGCGATCGACGTCACGCGCTTACCTCTAATATGCGCGCCGGCGTGATCGAAGTTAATCTGTTTGAAATTGGGTTCACAGATAATCTCGCCCTGCACCTGGCATTCGCGTAGTGCCTCTTCGAAGACGAGCCGGAACGTTTCGTGGATGTCAAGCGTTAGTATCGATTTATCCAAGACGAGAACTACATTGACTCGTCCATTCGAGTCACAGCCGCGAGCGCGTCCTTGCTCGATCAAGTGTTTCATGTACTCAAGCGGTATGTTTCTTGATCGGCAATCGGTAACTTCGAAAAACGGCGCCAGCGCCGGCTGTTTCCGATATTGCAGATCCATCCACTGGATCTGCCATCCACCGATGTTGGCGCCTGCGTTGATCTCCATGATCTTCAACCCGCGAGATGTCATCACCGCGTCTACGCGCAGCATGATCTGGGACAGGTCCATACCGGACTGCATAAAAATCTCGCCTAGGACGTCAGGCATGCGGTAAAAAGTCGCGAATCGCTTTGCATCGCCGGCGAACTCGGCCCGAACGGCCTTGTAGATCAGTGCCGGCACGCGACAGGCTGACTCTTGTAGCGTTTGCCGCATGCTACCGACGATAAACCACGGCCAAGACTGCAGGGGGTATTTGTAGTTCCTTAAAAATTCCGGGAGAAAATCGTCAAGCAGGTTTAGGCGTTTCAAACATCGCCCTTGCGTCACACAGTAATCGAGAAATTTGACGGCGCTAAGTGACGTCAAAGAGTGGTTGTTGACGATTTCCGGATTCAGGTGTGTATCCATCCGTCAAATCTCCGCTAAAAAATATAAATGGCTTCGAGTCGACTGTCGTGTTCAATCGAGTACTTACCCGAGACGTAAACGGCAAGCTTCGGCAGCTTGAGGTACGTATTAACCCGCTTCGGTCTTCATGCACGATCTGATGTACTGGCAAAAGTTCGGATCGAGCTTTTGGACATAAGGCAGGGTCGACAGCACTCGAATAAAGCCATTTGTCCCCTGCTCAATTTCGTTCGCGCACTCAATCTCGATGAGCCTGTTCAGAGTTTCGGCACTAACCTGATGCGGCTGTTCTTCGTTGCGCATATCGAGCGCATAGGTTCGGGTGGCAGTGAACAGCGTACGCGGCCGGCGAGAGTAGCTGAACAGATACGCAAGCATTTCAGCATCTTCGCCAATGACGTCAGCGACGACGTGACGTTGCTCAACAGGCACCGTCACGCGCCGGTAGTTATACGATCCATATATGCTGTGAAATAGACCGGCCAGACAAGTGGCCTCCTCCCTGCCCCATTCGACAAGCAGCTTATGCGTGCCGACGAGGTGGTTGTAAAGAGTTCGTCCGGAATGCGGCTGGGATTTGGTGTAATCATGTAGAAATTCCAGCGTACGCTCGAATGGGATGGGAATCGTGGCACTCATTAGCTCTCCTGGGTAATGTCGTTTTTTGTCGATCCCGAAAGTTTGCGCGGATCATCAACCTAGGCGAGACATGCATCCATTCGTCGATGGGTAGCGATGTCGTGCGGCACGCCTATGTTCACGCACTCTCAAGGCGCCAACTCAGGCTATAGATGAGCGTCCATTAGTGCCGCCAATACCCTGCGGCTTCCCTTGAAAGGCTGCCGGCCATGGGCATAAACCATGTTGTCAACAACCAGGACATCGCCTTTCTGCCAACGAAACGTAATGGAGCTCCTCTTGAAAGCGTCACTTACGCGCTGTAGATCAGCCTGGTCGATCTCCATTCCGTCCCCGTACCGCGCGTGCCGCGGTAAGCGGTTTACGCCATACATGCTGACCAGTGCTTCCGCATGCATTGCACCGACGCTCGATACATGAAAAAGGTGGGCTTGGTTAAAGAACACTTTTTCATGCGTTACCGGGTGGAATGCCACGCCTTGGGCGATGCCTGAGGTCCTTAGCAGTTTCTCGTCGATCCATTCACAGGCTATGCCGTTGTTCTGGCAGTATTCCTGGACTTTCTCGCGACTTTCGGTCTGAAAGACGCTCTGCCAAGGAAGATCAACGCCCTCGTGATAATGCCTGACATACTCCACTTCGCGCTGCTCGAATTTCTCCATCAGCGCCTCGCCTATTTCGGCAGTTACATCACGCATCAACGCGATGGGTGTCTGGCCACCTTCGGCTGCTGCCTCAAGGCAGCAAAATGCCACCGTCAATGGCCATTGCCTGTGATAGGAGTTCTCATTGTGGAGTGGAATTTCCAAACTCGCCGGATAGCTTGTCGAGGTCAATACGTGTTTCGTAACCTCGCTTCGGGGCGTCGATCTATAGACATATTTGAGGTGATCGCTCGACCAATGAGAAACGAAGGCGTCAAAATCCTCAGCGCTTGTCACTGAAAAATTGCGGAAAAGAATTGCTCCGTGTTCCACAAGGCACTCTTTAAGCTTGGGCAGCTCGGGCATGATCGTCTCGACAGCTGATGCCCCCTTTCCGTCGACCAACAGAGGACCGACCTTACCATCAAACAATGATGAACAATTCAGCAAGCAACACCTCCACAAGTGATACTCAACATCAACGAGAAACCTGTCGGCAAACGAGTAATGCGGTCCGCCGCTTCGCCGTCAATAAGTGCGAAGCGAGATCGTCCCGTCAAACTCATGTCGAACGTATCGCCGATACAGGAGGAACAAAGGAAGCACGCAAGGCAGGGCCGAGCACGGCAAGCTGTCCAGTAACCCAAAGTGCGATCGCTCCGCCCGGAAGAAAGAGCCACGGCATGCGCGTCATTTCGTAATGCTGCATTAAGTACATATTGATGCCGTAAGCCAACCCCATGCCAAGCGCTACTCCAGCGCTGCTCAGTATGAAATTTTCAGTCTGGAAGTAGTGCAAGATATGCCAACGCGTAGCACCTAATGCGCGACGAACACCAATATGCTTGCGCCGCTGTCCAACCCAAAAGTTGGTCAGTCCGACAATGCCCACAGCGGTCACGGCAACCATCACGGCGCATACCAGCAACAGCATCCAGACCAGGCTTCGGTTGTCATCGAAGAACTCGCTGCGCATATCCGTGAAGCTCTGGCCATCGATTACTGCGCCAGGAGAAAGGCGCGCTAAAGCCTCCTTTCCATCTCGCATGATCCGCTGGCGATCATTGGGATCGCTGCGTACTACGTAGTATTGCAACGAGCTGTCGCTGGGGGCTATGGGAAGAAATGAGCTGTAGTAAATGGCGTCGTCTCCGCCACCACCTCGTGAGGGGCGCAATACGTTTTCAACCACGCCAACGACCGTGTAACTGAACTGATTGCCGAAGTAGAGCACCTTGCCCAGAACCGACTGACCGTGCCACATGCGCTCGGCCAGACTTCGCGTGATTATGATGGCGTGTCCCTGCGGCATGAAAGAGCCTACGAGCTTGCCAGCGGCATATTCGTCTTCGTTGAAGAATCGGCCCTGCGTCAACTGTAGGCCCAGCGCCTTTTCCCCGTTCGCTGCAATGAGGTATTCCGCTGTGATGACATTGCTCTTGTCGTTTACATCCTGCCCCGGCTTGGTAGAAAACGCAGTGTATTCGCCGTCTCTGCTGACCGGCACGGTATTTGTCACGCTCACAGCCTTTACCCCAGGCAGTTCGCGCAATGCGGAAAGATTGCGTGGAATGTCATCGTTCACTTTCGTTGGATCGGCGCCCTGGATGTTGATGATCGAAATGCCGCTTTCGTCAATAGCGTTGGGCAGATTGATGTCCGTCAATCGTTCGAAGGTCATGAACATGGCGTTGCATAGCACCGCGCAAGCCAGTGCGATTTCCAGCATAATCAAAATCGAAGGAACGCGATGGTGGCGGAGCAGGCTGGAAAATATCGGTCGAATTTCCATGCTTATTCCTCAAGTTGATTTCAGTTGCAGGCTCGGTGCCAGGACACTCGCTCGCCATGCAGGCACGATGCCCGCGAGCAGGCTCGCGACCAGTGCCATAACAAACGTGAAAGCGAACATGCCCAAGTCGAGGTGGGCGAGCTTGGCGTATTCGGCCGGCTGATGACGTATACCCCACACGCCCAATTCAGCAAATACCAGGCCAAGCACTCCGCCAGCGACGCCAATGATGGACGCCTCCACCATGAACTGCGCAAATATCGCTTTGCGGGAGGCTCCCAGGGCGCGGCGTACGCCAATCTCCTGCGATCGGCGCAAGCACTTGGACAACAGCAGGCCAACCGTATTGACTATGCAGATCAGCAAGAAGCCGAATGCCAGTCCTGTTTGCACGCGCACGTTGTCCGGTACAACGTGGATATAACGCAGCCACTGCATGACATCGCGCAGTTCGAAGGTCGACCGCCGCATACGGCCCAGCGCGATCTGCTCACGCACGTAGTTGTTCAAAAAAGCCTTGTAATCCTTTACCGCCGACTCGCTGGGGAGTTCCGCCCAGAATCCTAACCAGAGGCACCCTGCAGATTCCAGCTTGGTGGTATCGGCTGACGCATCGAAGCAATTGACGGACACGGGGCTCATTAGATCCGCTCGCGCCGTAAAAAGCGGAAGGAACATTGATGTGCCATCGCCGTAATTTCGGCTACCAAGTAACGATGTGTAAAAGCGAGGCTGTAAAGACCAAGGCTTCAGCACACCGACGATGCGAAAATCGTGATCGCCGATGCGTAGCACCTGGCCGACACTGTTATCGCCCTTGAAAAGCTTTTCGTTAAGCTGGTCACCGATAACCACGACAGGCTCACGGCGTTCTTCATCGACGCGACTCCATCCACCGCCGTAGCGAAATGGCGTATCGAACATTGGGAAGAAATCAGTAGTGGTCATCAACGCCGCCGTAAAAAACGGGTGGCTTTCGGCAGCGTTCTGTTTTACCTTGGTCCACGTGAGGGCTGTTACCACTTGGCGCTCGGCCCGGTTTGCACGCAGCAGGTTCATCGCGTCCGTGTATGTCATCAGATTCGGTATCTCGTCGCCATCGGCCTGCGTCATGCGCGGATCGATCTGCGGATAGAACAGTTTCCCACTCTTCTCCGGGATCGGATCGCCGGACAGCAAATTGAAGAGTGTCAACGTCGCGATCGACGCGCCGATGCCCAATGCCAACGTCATGATCATCAGTACCGTAACAACCTTGTTACGCGTGAGGCTGCGCAGAGCAAGCTCGACGTAGTAAACGAACATCAGATGCCCCTCTCAAAAACGTGGATCGTAAAGACGCTAAGGCCCACTGCCCTGGGGACCGCAAGATCTCCCCGCATCATGCAATGCCGCCAAGATACGAAAGTATGTCGCGATCGAACGTGTTCTCGGGGTTGGCTACCTCCCGATAAAACGGCTCCGTGCGAACGTCGTGCACGAAATTCCAGGTGATGGATATCGAATCCGAGAGCGACAGCACGTCGTGGAACCAACCGCCCGCAATGAAAAGTGTCTCGCCTGGCCGAAGCACGTCTTCATAGGTGGGGGAGATGTTCTTGAAAGACGGGAACTTCTGATGATCGACCGCTGCCGGATCCACATACGACCCCTTGTTCATCACTTTGCTCGCTACCTCGGGCTCAAACATATGCACCTGCTTTTCCCCATAGAACTGGCATAACATGGCCTCTGTACCGAAGGGGTCCCGATGCAGCCGCGTGCGTGCCCCCCGCCCGCTGATAAAAATCCCCTTATACGGAAACAGATCGTGCACCGGCGAGATTTCCTCTCCTTCGGCCACTTTGGGCAACACGAATCCGCTGCTCGGAAAGAAATACGGATGCTCCCAGTCGTCAGCCAATCCGCTGAATATCTCATCCGACCAAGCGAAGTCGACATCCTTGAAACGCGCGTAACCCCGCACGTATTCGGTGGAAGTTGCATCCCCCGGCTTGTCGAAATTGCGCCTCAGGTAATCATCCAGTCTCTCCACGTTCTCCAGGGTGAAAAGGTTGTCGTATACCTGAACCTCTATATGGCCGAATCGTTCCGCCAGATACTTAGGACTCCATGCATTCATCGCCTTCCATGAAGGCAACGCGTCGGTCACGATGACGGGTTGGTTGGGCTTGAGATACTCCTCGATGAACGACACTTCCGTTAGACCCGCGCGGCGTGGAATGTTTTTCATGACCCCCCCTCAAATGACTTCGGCAATACTGGGCGAACGCTCGATCACATCCGCGGCGACCCATATCGCGTAAGCGTCCTCGACAGCGGCTTCGAACCTTTCGAGAACCTCTCGTATTTCGGTGTCACTGATGATCAAAGGCGGCAGAAAGCGCAGCACGGCACCGTATCGGCCACCCGTTTCAAGTATCAGTCCCCGATCGAAGCATAGCTTCTTGATGAGTTTCGCCAAGGCCCCATCGGAAGGATCGCGACGTCGCCCAGAATCCGTCGCCGCCACCTCCACGCCGATCATCAGTCCCCTTCCTCGTATATCCGCCAGGAACGGAAACCGGCCGGCGACGGAGCGAAGGCCGGCGACGAGCAGGCGACCTTTTTCTTCGGCCTTGCCTGCGAGATCGTCCCTTTTCACGATGCGCATCGTCGCCCCCCCCGCCACCATCGCTATCTGGTTTCCACGAAAGGTTCCGGTGTGCATGCCCGGCTGCCAGGAGTTGTATTTTTCGTGGTAGACGATCACCGACATCGGGTGGCCACCACCGATTGCCTTGGAAAGAACCAGGATGTCCGGGGTAATACCGGCATGCTCGAATGCGAACATGCGACCGGTACGGCCAAAGCCGGTTTGTACTTCGTCGACGATCAGCGCGATGTCGTGTTCACGCGTTATGTTGCGCACCTCGCGAAGCCAGTGAACCGAAGCCGGGATACAACCACCCTCGCCTTGCACGACTTCGATGATCATCGCCGCCGGCTTGACGACGCCGCTCTCCGGGTCGGACAGGACATTGTGAATGTAGTCGATGGACAGCTGATCGGTGTGGGTTCCATCGGTGCCGAATGGGCAGCGGAATGCATACGGATAGGGAAGGAAGTGCACGCCGGAGAGCGCGAGATGATTCTTCGGCTGCAGGTTGCCCATGGCCGCGAGGGCACCCGCGGTCATTCCGTGATAGCCACCCTGGAAGGCCATGATGTTCGCGCGGCCGCTGTAGTGTTTGGCCAGCTTGATCGCGGCTTCAACCGCGTCGGCGCCGGTCGGCCCACAGAAATGGATTTTTCCGTGATCTCTGAGCTCACGCGGCAAGAGGGAGAAAATCGCCTGCACGAAATCGTACTTGGCGGGCGTGCCAAGATCGAGCGCTTGTTGCAGTTGATCCGAATCAAGATAACGACCGATCGCCTGTTTTACTTCCGGATGATTGTGCCCAAGTGCCAGCGTACCCGCATTCGAAAGACAGTCGATGTACTCCCGGCCCTCCGAATCGGTCACCTTGACGCCCTTGCCTGACGTGAACATACGCGGAAAAGTATTCGCGTATGTTCTCGCGTTTGATTCTACCTGCGCTAAGAAGTCTAAAGGATCCATTTTTCCGCCCTGCAGCTGAGTGGTTTGAAGGGAAAGTTACAAAATTCGGCAAACGGAACAGTCGCTCAGTTTCGTTTTCTTGATGTCATCTAAGTCGTCTCGTTCGCCATCACGGGAACCAGAATCGTTGAGATGGCGCGGCCGAGCACCTGGCGGTTTTCCTCAACCATCATCAATCGCCTGTGATCGCCGGGCACCGCCACGACACGCAACTGATCGCCGAGCAAGTCCTGCCAGCTAGCGGACGCGGACACATCGTTCTCTTGCGCCTCGAAGAACCAGGTCGGAATAGAAAGCGTGGCTTGGCGATGTGTCCTTACGGCCACGGTGACCGCATGGCGGGTGATCAACATGGCGCGCACGACATCGGCATCAAACGCAGGCATCGACTCGAAGTCCTTTGGAACGAGCTCCAAGGCATAAATCTGCTCGACCAGCTGCGTGAAATCCAGTGTTTCCGCCAATGCTTCTATCTGTTCGAGTTCGGCTTGCTCGACCCGCGACGACAGGGTGTCCAACAGCTCGACCTTGTCGTCGAACGTTTCCCTCAGGGGAGACGGATCGTCGACCACGTGGAATGTATCGATCAACCCGAGGAACTCGATGCTTTCCCCCCCCTCGAGGAATTGGCGGGCCATCTCATAGGCGATCGTGCCGCCGTCCGACCAGCCGGTAAGGCGATAAGGCCCATGCGGTTGCATTTGCCGGATACATTTGATGTATCGCTCAGCCATGAGCGGTACGGTCGTCAATGGTTCCTCGCCGACGGCCAGCCCAGTGGCCTCGAGGCCATAGATGGGTATCGCCGTATCGATGGCGGGAGCTGCCAATCGCGCATAGTCGACCGCCCCACCGCCGGCATGCACGAAGTACAGCGGCTGTTCTTCACCTTTCGGCCGGATACTGACCAGGTTCTTGTAAGTCTTGTCAGGCTCGCTGGTATGAATGATTGCCGCGAATTCGGCGAGCGTCGATCCAGTGAACAGGTCACGCAGCGCGATATCGCAATCGAATGCCTTGCGCACCTTCATGATCAGATTCATCGCCAGCAGCGAATGCCCGCCGAGATCGAAGAAGTCGTCATGGCGACCGATTTTCTCCACTCTAAGCAAGTCACCCCATAGCGCGGCAAGGGCTTGTTCGGTTTTCCCTTGCGGCGCTTCATGGGTTCGCCGAATGTTTACATCGCTATCCGGTGCAGGCAGGACATTGCGATCGAGCTTGCCATTGGGGGTCAGCGGCAGATGACCCAGCAGCACGAAGGCAGCCGGCACCATGTATTCGGGCAATTGAGCAGTCAGGTGCTCGCGCAGCGAGGTAACGAAATCGGGCGGTGCATCGGAATCCGGCACCAGATAGGCCACCAGTCGCTTGTCGCCTGGCGCGTCCTCTCGAGGAATGACTACCGCTTCGCGTACGCCGGCGTACTCCATGAGTCGTGCCTCGACCTCGCTCGGCTCGATGCGGAACCCGCGGATCTTTACCTGCTGATCGTTTCGGCCCAAGAACTGCAGGTTGCCATCCGGCAAATAAGACGCCAGATCGCCGGTGCGATACATGTTTGCGCCCGGAACGGCGTTGAACGGGTCGACCAGGAACCGTTCCGCCGTGAGATCCGGCCGATTCAAGTACCCGCGTGCAACGCCGTCCCCGGCTACGTAGAGTTCTCCAACGGCACCTAGTGGCACCGGTCGCCCGTAGCCATCGAGCAGATAGATGCGTGCGTTGGCCATCGGCCGACCGATCGTCGCGATCGCCGATCCTCTGCTGGCTATGCGGGGGTCGCCCTGAAGATAGGCGGCCGTACACGATACGGTAGCCTCCGTCGGACCATACGTATTGACCAGTTCGACGTGCGCGGGCCGTACCGTCTCCCACACTTGCAGCTTCTGCGACGACAGGGCGTCGCCGGTGACATTGATCAACCGAACCCCGTCCAGCTGGTGTTGAGCCAAGCCCGGCGCTTGACTCCATTCCGAGACCAAGGCGTGCCAGTGTGCCGCCGTGAAATGGACAAAGGTAGGCCGTGTACCCGACGCGCTTACCGTATGGCTACCGAAAATCCTCGCGCTGATCACGAGCGCGGCACCGGAGAGGAGCGCAGGGAAAATCTCCTCCACCGACAGGTCGAAATTCAGAGTGTTCTGTTGGAACACCGTATCGCGGTTGCTCAGCTTGAACAGGTCGATCGCTCCGAGCGTATAGCTGACCAGGTTGCGGTGTTCGACCATGACGCCCTTGGGGGTGCCGGTCGAGCCGGAGGTGTAGATGACGTAGGCTAGGTGTTGCGGCAACAATGCCGCGAAGTGAGGATCGTCTTCCGATTGCGACGACCACGCCACCGCGCCCTCTTCCGGCATCCGCAGCGGCTCCAGGTCCAAGACGATCCGCCCGACAAGCGCCGCATCCGGCAAGGTCGTGCGGCCCGCCGTGTCGATGAGCACAAAGAATGGCGCAGCGTCGACCACGAGCTGACCCAGGCGCTCGGAGGGATAAGCCGGGTCGAGCGGCACGTAGGCACCCCCTGCTTTGAGGATAGCCATTAGCCCAATCACCATCCCCGCACCGCGTTCCACGCAGATCGCCACGCGGTCGTCCGGCTTCACGCCTAGGTGGATCAGGTGATGGGCAAGCCGGTTGGCGTGCGCATTGAGTTCGCCGTAGCTCAGCACATGAGCTTCGTCAATCACAGCAGCGGCCTGCGGGTTCCTGCGCACTTGATCTTCGAACAAGTGGTGGATGCAGCAATCCTGCGGATAGGGCTTCGCCGTCGCGTTCCAGGTTTCCAACTGCAACGTGCGCTCGTAAACCGACAGCAGGTCGATAGCGGCCACCGGTTGCTCGTTGTCCGCCACCATCGCGCGTAACAAGGTTTCCAGGTAATCCATCTGACGTTGCATCGTCGTTACATCGAAAAGCGCGGCGGCGTACGACAGGTTGCCCACGATCTGCTCGTCCAGTTCGGATAGCCACAGCTCCAAATCGAATGTCACCATGGAATACGACGTGGGTGCCATACTCACTTGCAAACTTGTGAAATCGAGCAGGCTCACCTCATTGTTCTGCCAATTGAGCACGGCTTGGAAGATAGGCGTACGGTTCAGGCGACGCGGTGGCTGCACGATCTCGACAACCTGCTCGAAGGGCAAGTCCTGATGATCCTGCGCCGCCAGGGATACGTTGCGCACATGCGATAGCAGCGAGCTCACGCTCGGCGAGTCGCCCAAGTTAATTCTTAATGCCAGCGTATTCACGAAAAAGCCGATCAGCCCCGCCGTTTCCGCCTGGCCGCGGTTGGCGGTCGGCGTGCCGATCACCACCTCGTCCTGCCCCGACAAGCGCGCCAGGACGACAGCCCAGGCTGCCATCAACGTCATGAACAACGTGGTCCCGTGACGCTGACTCAGCTGCTTGAGCGACCGTGTCAGCTCAGCATCCAGCACGATCGGTACGCGTGCGCCAGAAAAGTCAGGCTGCTCTGGCCGCGGCCGGTCCGTCGGCAACTCCAGCAGCATCGGCGCACCCGCGAGTGCGTCGCGCCAATAGGTGATCTGCCGGTCTAGCCGCTCGCCGCTCAGCCACGTGCGCTGCCAAGCCGCGTAGTCGGGATACTGGATCGTCAGGGCTGGCAGCGGATTGGGCAGGCCCTGTTCGAACGCCCGATATAGCGCGCTCAACTCCCGAGACAACACGCCGATCGACCAACCGTCGGACGCGATGTGATGCTGGGTCAATAGAAGCACGTAGTCGTCTTCGCCCCGTTGCACCAGCCGACCACGAATCAGAGGGCCCTGCGCCAAGTCGAACGGCGCAAGCGCTTCTTCCTTGCTAAGGCGTGACAGCTCATGCGATGCATTGCGGTGATCATGCAGATCATGCTCGATCAGCGGCACCCCCGTTGACTCCGGCAGCAGGCGAACCTCCGGCTGGCCGCCTACCTCGACAAACACGCTGCGCAAGGCTTCATGCCGAGCCATCAGGGTGTCCAGGCTCCGGCGCAATGCCACCCGGTCCAGCACGCCGCGAATGCCTAAGGCCATCGGAATATGGTACGTCGCGCTAACGCCTTCCATCTGGGCGAGAAACCACAGGCGCTGCTGCGCGAATGACAGGGGCAGCGGCGCTCCCGGCAGGCGCGGCGATACCTCCGGCACATCGAGCGCCTGTGTCGCTAGCATCTGATCGAATTTAAGCAAGTACTCGATGACGATTTCCTTGTTCGTCGAGATTTTCTCCTTCAGCGAATCAGGGAAATTCCTCGTGGCTGCCGCATAGGCCAGTCGCCCATCCTTGACGTATAGGACGACATCGTTGGCCAGTGCCTCGTTGATAATTTGCTCGGCAGAACTCATTAAAAGACTCCCTCGTCGAGATCTTGCTCCCGTTGGATGTCCTGTCGTTTCTTGGCCAGTCGAGCCATGGTCAACACCGGTCGGATTGCGTCGGTGATGCCTTGGACCGTGGGCGCTTCGAAGAAGTCACGCATGGAGTACATCGATGTCGTCGCGGGGAAAACTTCGCGGATCCGGCTAAGCAGCCGGGTAGCGAGCAAGGAATCACCGCCCAGTTCGAAGAATTCGTCACGCATGCCGATTCCCTCGAAACCCAGGAGCTCTTGCCAGATGCCGATCAGCGACGTCTCGATTCCATCCGTCGGTGCTAGGTAGGCGGTAGTCAGTTCCGGCCTTTGCTGGCTCTGGTTTGTCCTCTGGGAAGTAAGCAATGCTGTGAAATCGGAGTTGCCGGGCGTCATAGACAATGCCGGATCGCTGGTCGTTACCAGCCACTGCGGTTGCGGTCGGGCCAATACCGCCGCAAACGCGTTCACGCCTTCCTCGTTACCGATTGCCGACCGCAGGTAGTGTTCCTTTTGCTCGAGCAGGTACGCTGGCAACCGCATGTTGGCCGCCATGCCGACCTCCTTCCACGCTCCCCAGTTGATGGAGACGTATCGAGTTGGTGTCTCTCCATCGTGCCGCATGGCAAAGGCATCCAGGAAGGTGTTGGCTGCGCTGTAATCGAATTGACCAAGGCCGCCGGTAATCGCGTTCATCGACGAGCACAGGACGAAAACGTCAAGATCGAACGCTTCCAGTGCCTTGGCGACTGCCGCGGTTCCGCCGATCTTTGGCCCTATAACGGTCGAAACGCTCTCGCGGGTCTTGCTCACAATGAGGCCATCGCCGGCCACGCCCGCGGCGTGAATGACACCGTGGATGGTGCCGAAGCGAGCAGCGACATCGGCGGCCACCTGGCGCATCTGGTCGACATCGGCAACGTCGGCCCGGGCTACGATGACCTCGCTTCCTCGCGCTTCCAGTTGCAGTATCTGGCGAATTTGCCCGCTGACGTAGGAGTCCGTGGCTGCATTCGCCAAGCCCTGCCAGGTCGCGCGCGGAGGCAGTCCGGACCGGCCCACCAATACGAGCCGCGCCTGAACCGATTCGGCAAGGTAGGTGGCGATGGTCAGTCCGATGCCGCCCAGGCCGCCGGTGATGAGATACACGCCGCGGGGCCGGAACAACGGCACCTGTTTGGGTGGTGCATCGATTCGGACACGTTCGAATGCCTGTACCCAACGCCGTTCCCCGCGGTAGGCCACTACCGCCTCGTGGGCTGCACCAAGCACCTCAAGTGCAATGCAGGCAGCGACGGCCTCCTTGTAACGACCGACCCGGCTTGGCTCGGGAACATCGATGGCTTTGCACGTGATATGTGGGAACTCGCGCGGAATGACCCGACATATGCCTGTCAACACAGCCTTTTCCGGCTGCACTGCGTCATCGTCGGCGATTTTGACCAACTGGCTGGAAAGCAGGCTCAGCTGCGTTGCCTTCTGTGGCATGCATTCGTTCAGCGCCTGCACAAGGTAGAGCACGCTGTGAAGGCTGAATTCCAGAACGTCTGGATCATACGTCCACGGGCCGTCATGGCGATCCTCTACATTGAAGGCGTGGACAATCGAGTCAAACGCGTACCCGTGACGCTTGAGGTCGTCGAACAGGCGCACGTAATGAGCATGCTGCCTGACATCGATCACCGCGCCGCAGGCATCGAATGCATAGGAGACGCCCGAGATCACCGAGAACACGCTGACCGTCCGGGACCTCATTTCTTCCATGAACAACTTTGAAAAATCGCTTTCTCTAACGAACACGATGCAACGTTTCGTCGGCGCGGACGCCTGCGCGCAATCCAGGCCAGGCGACGGCATCAACCGCCACGACGGTACTTGGAACCAGTCCTGCCATTCGCGACGGGCGGAGCTAGGCACGGCGACTGCCTTGATTCCCCCGCGGGGCGGATCCACCCAAAAGCGTACACGCTCGAAGGGGTACGTCGGAAGCGGTACGCGCCTGCGCCCCTCACCGTGATATGCCGCCCAATCAATGCGAGCCCCAAACCGCCAAAGCTGCCCCAGGCCGTTGTGCAGCGCGCGCGCATCGTCCGTTGCCGCTCGCGCGAGCAAGGGCACCACATCCGCGGCACTGTCGAGTAACTGCCGCTTCGCAAGGCCGCTAAGCACCTGTCCGGGCCCTACTTCGAGCAATACGGGCTGGCCCTTCAGCGGGGCATGGGAAGACAGCAGCGTCGCAAGACCATCCGCAAAACGGACTGTCTCACGGAGGTGTTTTACCCAGTACTCCGCGTCCGTCGCTTCCTGCGCACGAATGAACGTGCCGCTCAGGTTCGACACGTACGCCAGCTTCGGCGCACTCAGCTTCACGCCCAGCACGACCTCTCGCCACGTGGCCAGCATGGGCTCCATCATCGCCGAGTGGAAGGCATGTGACGTTTCCAGCTCACGGCTGGCGATGCCATCCGCGTCGAGCCGCTGGCGTAACGTCTCGATCGCTTGGATCGGACCCGACACCACGCACTGCCCGCCACCATTGACTGCGGCCAAACTCAGCGGGGTACCCAGCAGCCTTTTCCTCAGAGCGCTTACGTCTTCCAAGACCGACAACATCCGACCGGTCGCCATGCCCTGCATCAGGCGTCCTCGCTGCACAACCATTCTCAACCCGTCCTGGAGGCTGTAGACGCCTGCTAGACACGCCGCCACATACTCACCTAGGCTATGGCCGATCATGACTTCAGGCTGCAGTCCATAAGACTGCAGTAGGCGGGCTAGGCTGTACTCCACGGCGAAGAGCGCCGGCTGGGCCAACCATGTCTGTCCCAGCTGTATGTCAGCGTCTTCACGCCTTTCTACCGACGGATAAAGCACCTCACGCAGATCCAGCCCAAGCATCGCTGACAGTTCGTCTGCGCACGCGTCTAGGTGCATCCGGAAGACAGGCTCACTCGCATAGAGCCCGCGCGCCATGTCGACGTGTTGCGAGCCTTGCCCGGGGAACATCCACACCAGCGACGTGTTCTGGCCCGGCGATTTCTCCGTGGCGATCGCCGGCAATGTCAGCTGCTCGATCGCTTCTTCCGGCGTGGCGCAGACCACGGCACGCCGGTAGGCATGCGCGGCCCGCCCCACTTGCAACGTGTAAGCCACGTCCGCCAACGGGACTGTCGCAGCGGTCTGTAGATGCTTCGCCAGTCGTGTACTCGCCAGTTGTAGGGCCGCCGGGCTTCGTGCCGACAGAACAAGAAGATGCAACGCCCGCGATACCGGCATCTCCTCGGTGGCGGGCGCTTCTTCCAACACCACGTGCGCGTTGGTGCCTCCGATCCCGAACGAACTGACCCCCGCACGCCTTGGGCCGTCGGCCCGAGGCCAGTCGCGCGATTGCGTGTTGACATAGAAAGGACTGTTGGCGAAATCAATCTGGGGATTGGCCTGTTCGTAGTTGATGCTCGGCGGCAAACGTCGATGCTTGATCGCCTGAACCGTCTTGATCAGGCCCGCCACGCCCGCGGCGGCGTCCAGGTGCCCGATGTTCGGTTTCACCGAGCCGATGGCGCAACTCTGCGTGGCGGTGCCGGCAAACGCCTGGCTCAGTGCGCGTACCTCGATCGGGTCACCCAGTACCGTGCCGGTACCATGCGCCTCCACGTATTGAATCGTGCTTGGCGCAACGCTCGCGTTTCGGTAGGCCGTTGCGATTACCCGCGCCTGCCCCGCGACGCTCGGGGCGGTATAGCCGACCTTGTCCGAGCCATCGTTGTTGATCGACGAGCCGCGAATCACCGCATGAATTGTGTCGCCGTCCGCCAAGGCGTGATCCAGGCGCTTGAGCAGCACCACACCGGCACCATTGCCCCGCCTCGTTCCGCGTGCCTGATGGTCGAAAGCGCGGCAGTGGCCATCCGGTGACTGGATGTCCCCGTCATGGTGCAGATAGCCGCCGGGACCAAACTCCCCGATGCTCGCCCCACCCGCCAACGCCATGCGGCTTTCGCCGAACGCTAGGCTGCAGCAGGCTTGATGCACGGCCACTAGGGAAGTCGAGCAAGCGGTATTTACACTGATGCTGGGACCGGACAGATTCAACTTATAGGAAATTCGCGTCGCTACATAGTCTTTACTGTTGCCATGCAGGAGGCTCGCACCCAGCGCAGCAAAACCCTGGATCTGCGGCAGCAAGTGATCGATGGCGTACTGGCTTTCCCCGATACCGACGAACACACCGACCGAGCGACTGTTTTCGGCATCGCCGTGCCCGGCCATTTCCAAAGCGTCATGCGCGCACTCCAGCAGCACGCGCTGCTGTGGATCGGTTATCTCCGCCTCGCGGGGCGTAAAGCCGAAATATCTGGCGTCGAAATCTTCCACGCCATCGAGCAGGCTTCGCTTCGGCACGAAGTTGGTCTTATCCATCGATGCCGGGTCGACACCGGCGGCCTGCAACTGCTCGCGTGTAAACGAACGCAGCGATTCCACCCCATCGGCAATATTGCTCCAGAACGAGTCGATATCGTCGGCGTCAGGAAAGCGGCCCGCCATGCCGATCACGGCAACCGGCATGTGAAGGTCGACCGAGGGACGGCTACTGGCGACGCTCTCCGGCTCGGCATCCTGCCCGCCAGCCAGAAGGTAGGCGTCCAGCTTGGCAATGCTCGGGTACGTGAACAGATCGATCACCGAGACATCGAAGCCGGTTTTCTCGAAAATCTGCTGCTTGAGCGCGATGGTATGAAGCGAGTTGCCGCCGACCTCGAAGAAATTGTCATGGATGCCCACCCGCTCGAGGCCGAGCAGGGTTTGCCAGATCGACGTCAGCGCGTTCTGAAGCGTGCTATGCGGAGCAACGTATGCCTGACGGGCCACTGCCTCGTCGTTCGGCGCAGGCAATGCCTTGCGGTCGAGTTTTCCATTGGGGGTGAGGGGAAACGCCTCCAGCGCCACAAACGCCGCGGGCAACATATAGTCCGGAAGGCGGGAGGCGAGATGGCTTCGCAATGTTTCCGCGAGGTTCTCCGGGATGGCTCGATCATCCTGCTGTGCATGCCGGAGGACGACATACGCAACGAGACGTTGATCGTCTCCTTCGCCGCGCGCAAGGACGACCGCATCGCAGACGGCAACGTGTTCGGCAAGTCGAACCTCGATCTCGCCCGGTTCGATGCGGAAGCCACGGATCTTTACTTGGTAATCGTTACGCCCCAGATATTCGATGTTTCCATCGGGTAGGTATCTTGCCAGGTCGCCGGTGCGGTACATGCGAGCCGTGGGGTCTGTCACGAATGGATTGCACACGAAGCGTTCTGCCGTCAGTTCGGGCCGGTTGAAGTAGCCTCGCGCCACGCCGTCTCCGCCGATATACAGCTCGCCGATCGCGCCCAACGGCACGGGTTGGCATCGATCATCCAGCAGATACATCTGCGTGTTGGAGATCGGCCGGCCTATCGGGACGCGACGCGCATCGTCGGCGTCCAGTGCAACCTCGACACAGGACGACCAGATGGTCGTTTCGGTCGGGCCGTACAAATTCCACAGCGACTTGCAGCGCCCCTGGAAGCGGCCACGGAAATGCACCGGCATCGCTTCACCACCGCATAGCGCCACCAAATGGCGATCGCCGGGCCATGCGGTTGCCAGCATGACATTCCATGTGGCGGGCGTGGCTTGCATGAAACGGATCGCGTGCGTGGCGACTAGCCGTTGCAGACGCTCCGGATCCAAGGTGTCCAGATGGCTGGCAAGCACGACGTGTGCGCCGCGCACCAGGGGCAAATACAGCTCCAGCCCGGCGATGTCGAACGCAATACTGGTCACCGCGAGCCAGCTATCGGAGGTCTCGATCGCCAGCTGTGATGCCATGGCGCTGAGAAAGTTGGTCAGCTGGCGATGTTCGACTTGCACGCCCTTGGGCATGCCGGTCGAGCCCGAGGTATAGATCACGTAGGCCAGATGATCCGAGGCCAGTTCCGCGACGTGCGGATCCTCGGCCGATTCGTCGGACCACACCGGCAACGCGGCGCCCGTTGCATGCGACACGTCCAGATCGATGAGCGTCCGCCCCGCCAACGCCGCGTCCGCCAGGGCGTCCCTACCCGCGCTGTCGATAAGCACCAGTGACGGCGCCGCATCGAACACGATCTGGCTCAAGCGCTCGGAGGGATACGCAGGGTCCAGCGGAACATATGCGCCGCCCGCCTTCAGGATAGCCAACAGGCCGACGACCATCGTCGTGCCACGCTCCACGCAGATCGCTACCCGGTCATCCGGCGTCACGCCCAGGCTGATCAGGTAATGCGCCAGCCGATTGGCCTGCGCATTGAGCTCCGCGTAACTCAGTGTGTGGCCCGCGTACGTCAATGCCTGCGCCTGCGGTGTCTTGCGCACCTGCTCCTCGAACCATTGATGGATACAACGATCCTGCGGATACGACGCAGTCGTCGCGTTCCACGTCTCCAGTTGCAACCTGCGCTCGTCAGCCGACAGCAGATCGATGCCGACCACCTGTTGTGTACTGTCTGCGACCATTGCGTGCAGCGATGCATACAGATAGTCCAGGTGCCGTTGCATTGTCGACGCATCGAACAGTGTGGATGCATACGACAGACTGCCAACGATCTGCCCGTCGAGTTCAGATAGCGACAACTCCAGATCGAACTTCAATGCCTCATAGCCCGTTGCCAGCATATCTACTTGCAGGCCGGTGAAGTCCGGCAGGTTGACCTCGTTGTTCTGCCAGTTGAATGCAGCCTGGAAGATCGGGGTATGGTTCAAGCGGCGTGGCGGCTTCACGATCTCCACCACCTGATCGAACGGTAGATCCTGATGATCCTGCGCAGCCAGCGATGTCTCGCGCACGTGCGCCAGCAAGTCGCTTACGCTCGAAGACTTATCCACGTTGATCCGCAGCGACAGGATGTTGACGAAGAAGCCGATCAATCCTTCCGTCTCTGCCCGACCACGGTTGGCGGTCGGCGTGCCTATCAACACCTCGTCCTGCCCCGACAGCCGCGACAACACCGTCGCCCAGGCCGCAATCAACGTCATGAACAACGTTGCCCCATGGTGCTGGCTCAACTGCTTCAACGATCGTGTGAGCTCCTTCCCCAGCGCAATAGGTACCCGCGCACTCCTGAAGTCCTGCTGCGCCGGCCGTGGCCGATCGGTCGGCAGCTCCAGCAGAATCGGCGCCCCTCCCAGGGCGTCGCGCCAGTAAGCGATCTGCCGGCCCAATCGCTCTGCGCTCAGCCACGTCCGCTGCCATGCTGCGTAGTCCGGATACTGGACAACCAGTGCAGGTAACGGATTGGGCTGGTCCTTCTGGAACGCTCGATACAGCGCGCTCAACTCGCGCGACAACACCCCGATCGACCAACCGTCGGACGCGATGTGGTGTTGGGTCAGCAGCAGGACGTGCTCGTCGTCGACCAGTCGGATCAAGCGGCCGCGTATCAGCGGACCTTGCGTCAGGTCGAATGGCGCAAGCGCTTCCGCCTTGACCAGGCGTACCAGTTCAGCGGAGGCATCCGCTTGAACACGCAGGTCGTGATCGATCAACGGCAGTGGCGTGGTTGCTGGCAACAGTTTCACTTGCGGCTTGCCGGCCACCGTCACGAAAAGGCTGCGCAAGGACTCGTGACGTGACATCAGGGCATCCAGGCCACGACGCAAAGCGTCGCGATCCAGCGCGCCACGGATCTTCAGCGCCACCGGAATATGGTATGTCGCGCTGACCCCGTCGATCTGGGACAGAAACCACAGTCGTTGTTGCGCGAACGACAAAGGCATAGGCTCATCGCGTGAGATCGTCAGGATCGGCGACCACGCTTGTGGCGCACCGTCGCTATCCATGACCATCTGCGATAACCCGGCCAGAGTCGAATGGGTGAACAGCGCCGCTATCGGCAATTCCAGGCCCAGTGTCTGCCGGATGCGTGCGAGCAAGCGCGTCGCCAGCAGCGAGTGGCCACCCAGCTCGAAGAAACTGTCATGCCTACCGACGTGCTCGACCCTCAGCAATTCCTGCCAGAGTCCGGCCAGCACCTGTTCGACTTCTCCGTGCGGCGCTTCGTACTCACGGCGTACATAGGCCCCGTCATCCGGAGTCGGTAGCGCTTTGCGATCGAGCTTGCCGTTGGGCGTCAGCGGGAGAGCATCCATCATCATGAACGCCGCGGGCACCATATAGTCCGGCAACGTCGTCGACAGGTACGCGCGCAACGTCGCGAGCAGTTCCCCTGCCGGGATCATTGCGTCCGCCGGTACCACATAGACGACCAGGCGCTTTTCATCGCCCGTGTCGCGCACGTCCACCACTGCCTCGCGCACCTGCGCATGCTTGCCCAGCAGGGTCTCGATCTCACCCAGTTCGATGCGGTAACCACGAATCTTCACCTGGTAATCGTTGCGACCCAGATATTCGATCACGCCGTCCGGGCGCCAGCGCCCCATGTCGCCGCTCTTGTATACGAGCTCACCGGCGACGAACGGACTGGGAATAAAGCGCTCCTGGGTCAGTTCCGGTCGATTGAGATAGCCAAGCGCTACGCCCGCGCCGCCGATGTAGATTTCCCCGGCGGCTCCCACCGGTACAGGTTCAAACTGCGCATCAAGGATATAGATCCGAGTCTGTGCGATCGGCCGACCGATGGGGATATGCTTCGTCCCGTCCGGCACTGCGGTAATTTCGTAGGTAGTCGCAAAGGTGGTGGTCTCGGTCGGGCCATAGCCATTGAGCAAATGCTGCGGTGGGCATTCGCGCAAGACCCAGCCAATCACCCTCGGATCCAGCACATCGCCACCCACCATCAGGTAGCGCAGCGGTGGCAGGGCATTTTTCAAGCTGACGGCGTACTGATTGAACAGTCCTACTGTTAGCCACAAGACGCTTACCGCCTGGTCGACCAGCGTCTGTGCGAATCGTTCCGGCGCCAGCAGCACAGTCTGATCGATCACCACCACGGCACCACCGTTGAGCAAGGGAGCCCATAGCTCCAGCGTGCTGGCATCGAACGCCGGATTGGAAGCGAATGCAACACGGTCTTCCGCGTTGAAGTCGGCGTAACCATTGTTTATGACGAGCTTGCTTATTGCTCGATGCGGCACGACGACGCCCTTGGGCGTGCCCGTGGAGCCCGAGGTATACATGACGTATGCAGCATGATCAGCCGAGAGATCGAGGGCCGGGTCCGGCGCACTAGCATCGGCATAATCACCATCACGTAGCACCAGCACTTTCCTAGCCGCGAATGCTGTCCTCCCGAGACCAACGAGTACCAACTTGGCGCTGCAGTCATCGATGATCCAGTCCTGGCGTGATTCCGGACTTTGCGGATCGACGGGAACATAGACCGCGCCCGCTTTGAGGATCGCCAACTGGGCGACTGCCAATAGGGCGCTGCGTTCCAGACTCGTGACGACGGGGTCGCCTGGCACGACGCCAAGTTCGATTAGGTGACGAGCCAGTCCATTGGACTGCGTGTTGAGTTCGGCGTAGCTAAGCACACGATTGTCATGTATGACCGCGGATGCCTGCGGGGTCTTGCCCACCTGTTCCTCGAACAGCTGATGGACACAGCGATCCTTCGGGTACGTTGCCGCCGTCGCATTCCAGGTCTCCAGTAATAACGTGCGCTCGTCCGCCGGCAACACATTCAATGAACGTATCGTTGTTTCCGGCGATTCCTCCAGTGCATCAGCCATGCTCGTCAATGCCTGCTGCACATAGTTCCACACGCGCTCGGCCGATAGCGGCTGCATAATATGCGTCATGCACCTCAAGCTAGAGCCGGAATCCTCTAGGTCTATCAGAACCGGATAATTTGTATAGCGATTGCCAACAGTCCATCGGACATCGACCAGCGAATTGGTGCTTTCAATGGTGCGCCGTGACGGCGTGGGTGTGACGTTGCGATAATTGAGCAAACTGCTAAATAGTGGCGTCGTTACTGCGACTCGGCTTCTACGCTGTGCAACGACTAACGAAGCTTGTTCATGGACTAACAATTCAGCCAGTCGCTCGCTTGTTTGACGTGCCGCGGATTCGACGTCGATTTCCCCCAGATCCAGGCGTAACGGCAGGGTATTGATAAACACCCCCGCTGCACTGTCTGCACCATCGCCCGCCTGCACACGCCCAAACAACACGGTACCAAATACCACGCACTCATTGCCTACGACGCGCGCCAGCACTTGTCCCCAAGCCAAATGACACAAGCTTGCCAGCCCCACACCAAGGACGCGCGCCCGCGAACGCAAACGATCAGTAAGCGCTTGCGGAAGCATCCGCTCGAATTCACCCATGCGCGCGCCACTACTATGCACATCGATCAAACCGAAAGGTAGCGTCGGCTCGGAAACGTCGCCCAGCATTTTTTGGAAGAAATGTTCGTGTTGTTCGGGCGATAAACCAAATAGTGCCCGCGCAACAAGATTGCGGAACGGCGGTAGCTGCGCCAGCGCCGCGCTTTTACCTTGCAAGATCGCGTGAATTTCTTCGCGAAAAATGCGCATCGAAAAAGCGTCTTCGATTAAATGATGCACTAGCTGCAGTGCTATCCATCGAGGACTATCAGGTTCGCGCGCAACGATGAATCTCACCAGCGGCGCCTTGGCGAGGTCAATGCGATACCCGCTTGCATCAAAGCGACTTGCCAACTGCTCAGCGGCCGACCCGGCATGAGCATCCAGTTCCCACTCGACGACCGAAAGTGCGGTTGCGCGCCAAACCACCTGTGCTGGCGTGGACAGGCCTTTCCAGATAAAGGCGGTGCGCAGGATATCGTGGCGATCGACAAGTTGCTGCACCGCATCGAAGAACCGGTCCATTAGTTCCCTGTTCGGGAAGGTAACCATGGTCTTCAATAGATAAGGATCATTGTCTTCAGTCAGGCGATGATGGAACAGGATGCCCTCCTGCATAGGCGCCAAAGCATAGATATCCTGGACATTGGCGATGCCGCCGGGCACCTGTTTGACGATCCGCTCGATATCCTCCTGATTCAATTCAATGAGCGGCAGCATCTCGGGCGTGATCACCGCACTTTCGGGCGTAATCAGGTTGGCCGGTACGATAACTCCATAATCACGTTCCAACGTCGCTGCCAGACCGTGCAATGTGGGCTTAGCGAACAATTGCCGTAGGTCCGCCTTCAGATGCAATCGACGAAGACGCTCGACCAATTGCACCAACAAAAGCGAGTGGCCGCCCAGTTCAAAGAAGTTGTCATATCGCCCGACTCGCTCGACTTGCAGCAACTCCTGCCATAGCGTGGCCAGCGCCTGCTCGACCTCACCCTGTGGCGCCTCGTACTCGCGACGCACATACGCCTCGTCGCCCGGCGCCGGTAGTGCCTTTCGATCCAGTTTGCCGTTAGGCGTAAGCGGCCATGTCGATATGCGTACGAATGCTGAGGGGAGCATGTAATCCGGCAGTGCCGTTGCCAGATACGCACGCAGCACGGTAGCTAGTTCGGCCGTCTCGAGCGCTTCGTCCACCGGCAGCACGTACGCCACCAAGCGCTTGTCGTCGCCCTCGCCGCGCGCTTCCAGCACCGCTTCGCGTATGTGCGCATGCTGACCCAGCCGCGCCTCGATCTCGCCCAGCTCAATACGGAAACCACGGATCTTCACCTGGAAGTCGTTGCGACCGAGGTACTCGATGTTTCCATCGGGCAAATACCGCGCCAAGTCGCCCGTGCGGTACATGCGTGCCATACGTTCGACTGCAAACGGATCGCGCACGAAGCGCTCGGCGGTCAGCTCCGGACGGTTGAGGTAGCCACGCGCCACGCCTGCCCCACCGATGTATAGCTCGCCGATGGCACCCAGCGGTACCGGCTGGCGTCGATTGTCCAGCAAGTGAATCTGTGTATTGGCGATCGGACGGCCAATCGGGACCACGTTTCCTTCGAAGGAGGGCGGACAGGTCCAAGCCGTTACGTCGATCGCCGCTTCGGTCGGCCCGTAGAGATTGTGCAGTTGCGCGCCCGGCAGCTTTTCCAGGCATGCCCGCACATGGATCGCCTGCAGCGCTTCGCCACTACAGATCACACGTCGCAATGTCGTGCAGCGCTCCACTCCCCCCGTCGCCAGGAACATGCCCAGCATCGACGGTACGAAGTGCGTGGTCGTGACCTTGGCGCGAACCATCAGCTCTATCAGTGCCGACGGGTCCTTGTGCAGCTCCGGCGCGGGAATACATAACGCTGCGCCCTGCAACAAGGTCCAGAAGAATTCCCAGACCGAAACGTCGAAGCTGAAGGAGGTCTTCTGCAAGACGACATCGGTGCCGTCCAGGGCATAGGCATCCTGCATCCACAGCAACCGGTTGATCAGGGCGCGATGTTCGTTCATCGCCCCCTTGGGCGTGCCGGTCGAACCGGAGGTGTAGATCACATACGCCAGGTGCCGGGACGTTAGTCCGGCAACCTGCGGGTTCTCCGTGGACTGCGATGACCAGGCCGTGGTGCTCGCCTCCAGGTTCAGCACAGTGCAGCCGGCGAGTCTGGCATCTCCCAAAATTGCCCGCCCGGCTGCATCGGCAAGTATGAGCGATGGCGCTGCATCGGTCACGATCTGGTTCAGTCGTTCGGACGGATAGGTCGGGTCCAGCGGCACGTAGGCACCGCCGGCCTTCAGGATCGCCAGTAGCCCGACCACCATCGCCGTACAGCGTTCCACACAGATCGCCACCCGATCGTCCGGCTTCACGCCCAGGCTGAGCAAGTAATGGGCTAGCAGGTTGGATTGTGCATTGAGCTCGCCATAGCTCAGCACTTGGCCGGCGTGCACGACCGCGGGTGCCTGCGGTGTCTTGCGTACCTGATCCTCGAACAATTGGTGGATGCAGCGCTCCTTCGCATAAGGCTTTGTCGTCGCATTCCACATAGCGAGCAATCGGCGCTCATCGTCCGACAGCAGATCAACGCTGGCTACTGGTTGCTCGCTATCGATCACCATCGCCCGCAATAGCGTGGTCAGGTAACCCACTTGGCGCTGCACCGTCGTCGCATCGAATAGCGCCGTGGCATAGGACAAATTACCGACGATCCGATCACCGATTTCAGACAACGATAACTCGAGATCGAATTTCAGTATCCCATAGCTCGTTGTCAGCAGTTCCACCTCTACACCGTTGAAGTCCGGCAGACTCATCTCGGCGTTCTGCCAGTTGAACAGTATCTGGAAGATCGGCGTATGGTTCAGGCGACGCGGCGGCTGCACGATCTCCACCACTTGCTCGAACGGCAGGTCCTGATGATCCTGCGCCGCCAGCGATGTCGTGCGCACGCGGGACAGCAGTTCACTGATGCTCGGCGACTCGCCCAGATGGATTGGCAACGCCAGCGTATTGACGAAAAACCCGATCAGTCCTTCCGTCTCTGCGCGACTGCGGTTGGCGGTCAGCGTGCCGATCACCACCTCATCCTGTCCCGAAAGGCGTGACAGCACAGCCGCCCAGGCTGCCATCAGCGTCATGAACAGCGTCGTCCCATGCCGCTGACTCAACTGCTTCAATGATTGCGTCAGCTCGGCATCCAACATGACCGGCACACGTGCCCCGGTAAAATCCTGTTGCAGCGGTCGCGGGCGATCCGTCGGTAACTCCAACAGTACCGGTGCGCCAACCAGCGCTTCACGCCAGTACGCGATCTGCCGCTCCAACCTTTCCCCGTTCAGCCAAGCACGCTGCCACGCCGCATAATCCGGATATTGAATCGCCAGTGCTGGCAGCGAGTGCGCGTGATCCTGGTGGAAGGCTTGGTATAGCGCGCTCAGCTCGCGCGACAACACGCCGATAGACCAGCCATCGGACACGATATGATGCTGCGTCAACAACAGCACGTGCTCGCCTTCAGCTAGTTGCAGCAACCGGCTGCGGATTAGTGGGCCCTTGGTCAGATCGAACGGCGCAAATGCTTCCTCTTTACCCACGCGCATCATTTCGAGCGATGCGTCCCCACGACCACGCAGGTCGTGTTCGATCAGCGGCAACGCCGTGGCCTCCGGCAGCAGGCATACCTGCGGTTGGCCATCCACCAACACGAATACGCTGCGCAGAGATTCATGGCGGGCCATCAGTGCATCTAGACTTTGACGCAAGGCCGCCCGGTCCAGCGGGCCGCGGATCTTCAGTGCCAGCGGGATGTGATATGTCTCGCTGACACCATCAAGCTGAGCCAGGAACCACAGTCGTTGCTGCGCAAACGACAGCGGCAGCGGCTCGTCACGCGAGATCATTGCCATTGGCAACATAGCCTGCGCAGAGCCACCGCCGGCGTCTGTCACCTCCTGTGACAACGCTGCCAAGGTCGACTGGCTGAACAGTGCAGCCACCGGCAATTCCACACCCAGCACCTGGCGAATGCGTACCAATAAACGGGTGGCCGACAAGGAATGGCCACCCAGCTCAAAAAAGTCGTCGTGCCTCCCGACCCTTTCGACCCGCAGCAGCTCTTGCCACAACACCGCCAACGCCCGCTCCGTCTCATCCTGTGGTGCTTCGTACTCGCGGCGCACATACGCGTCGTCATCGGGCGCCGGCAAGGCCTTGCGATCCAGCTTGCCATTGGGCGTCAGCGGGAACGCAACCATCATGACGAACGCGGCCGGCACCATGTAGTCCGGCAAGGTCGCCGCCAGGTGCACGCGCAGCATCGCGACCAGCTCCCCGGTGTCGGCCGTTTCATCCGCCGGCAATACATATGCCACCAGCCGCTTTTCGTCGCAGGTGTCACGGGCATCCACGACCGCTTCACGCACTTGTGCATGCTCGTGCAAGCGGGCCTCGATCTCGCCCAGTTCGATGCGGAACCCGCGTATCTTCACCTGCAAGTCGTTGCGGCCCAGGTACTGAATGTTCCCATCGGGCAGATACCGCGCCAGGTCACCCGTGCGATACATGCGCGCCGCAACCTCCTTCGCGAACGGATCGCTCACGAAGCGCTCGGCGGTCAGCTCTGGACGGTTAAGGTAGCCACGCGCCACGCCTGCGCCGCCGATATACAGCTCGCCGATGGCTCCCAATGGCACCGGCTCGCGTCGATTGTCCAACAGGTAGATTTGCGTGTTGGCGATCGGACGGCCAATCGATACGCTCCGTGTATCGCTGGCTTCCAACGCAACCTCGATGCAGGACGACCAGATCGTCGTTTCGGTCGGGCCGTACAAGTTCCACAATGACTTGCACCGCCCCTGGAAACGCGCGCGGTAATGCGCAGGCATCGCTTCGCCGCCGCACAAAGCCACTAGCTCGCGATCGCCTGACCATGAGGTACTAAGCAGTGCATTCCAGGTAGCTGGCGTCGCCTGCATAAAGCGGATCGCGTGTGATGCCATCAGCCGTTGCAAACGGCCTGGATCCAATGTGTCATGGTAGCTGGCAAGAACGACCTGCGCCCCGCTTACCAACGGTAAGTACAATTCCAGACCCGCAATATCGAACGCGATGCTGGTCACTGCCAACCAGCTATCCGATGGCTTGATCACCAAGATCGATGCCATCGCGCTCAGAAAATTCGCGAGCTGTTGGTGCTCGACCTGTACGCCCTTGGGCATGCCGGTGGAGCCGGAGGTGTAGATGACATACGCCAGATGTTGGGCAGTCAGCCCCGCGACCTGCGGATCTTCGCCCGATTGCGATGACCAAGCCGTCACGCCGACGCCTTCGGCGCGCAACGGCTCAAGGTCGGTACATGTCCGACCCGCTAACACCGCATCTCCAAGGGCCGACCGTCCTACCACGTCGATAAGTACGAGCAATGGCTGTGCGTCGATCACGACCTGGCTCAAACGCTCGGACGGATATGCCGGGTCCAGAGGTACGTAGGCAGCACCGGCCTTAAAGACGGCCAGCAGCCCGATCACCATCGCCGCACTGCGTTCCACGCAGATTGCCACCCGGTCGTCCGGCTTCACGCCCAAGCCAATTAAGTGATGGGCCAGCCGATTGGCCTGCAGATTGAGTTCGCCATAACTCAACATGCGGTCCGCGTAGATCACTGCCGTTGCGTGGGGCGTCTTGCGCACCTGCTCTTCGAACAGTTGATGGAAGCAACAGTCCTGTGGGTAAGGCGCTGCCGTCGCGTTCCATGTGGCCAAGAGCAACTCGCGCTCGTCCCAAGGCAATACATTCAGGGCACATATAGGGGTTTGCGGCGCCTCCTCCAGTGCATCGACCAGGCTCTCTAACGCCTTTTTCATGTAACCGCATAGACGATCAGCGGAAAGCGGACGAACTACATGCACGGTCAAACCTAGCGCGTGACCGTAGTCATCGACAGAGAGCGAGATCGGGTAGTTCGTTCGCTCCTCGTGGGCAGAAAGAAATTCAACCCCGGTGAAGAGGCGGTCGCGATCGACTCCCTCCTCGTCCTTCTGTCCCTCGACGATATGGCGGTAGTTAAGCAGTGCATTGAACAACGGTATCTTTCCCGTGACGCCACTGCATCGCTGCGCCAAGGCCAGCGATGCGTGCTCGTGCTGAAGCAGTTCGGATAACCGAGCATGCATCTCGCTCACCATCGAATCAGTTGCTTTCTCGCTCAGGTCGACGCGAAATGGAACTGTGTTGATGAACAAACCTGCCGCGCGCTTGGCAAAGTCGCTGGCCTGCATGCGACCAAGCAGCACCGTGCCGAACACCGCTTGTTCCTTTCCAATGCTACGTGCAAGCACCAGTCCCCAAGCGAGATGACACAAACTCGCCAAACTGACGCCGAGCCTGCGCGCCTGCCTGCGCAAGCGATCATTCAGTGCCTTGGACAACATCCGATGCAATTCATCGATGTTGTCGCCTTGAAGATATACATCGTTGTATCCGAATGCCAAGGTCGGTTCGGTAATGTCGCCAAGCATCGACCGAAAAAAAATCTCGTGTTCTTCTTGAGACGGCCCCAACCGCATCCGTGCCACCAGATTTCGAAAAGGTTCTGCAAGCGCCAACACCTTTTCAGGATGGGCGTGGAATGCATAAATCTCGGAACGCAGCAAATCCAGCGTGGAATGGTCGCCAATGAGATGATGAAATCGCTGTATCGCCAACCATCGATTGTGTTCGGCGTCATGAGCAACAACGTAGCTCAGCAAAGGCGCTGTTGTTAGCTCGACACGATGTCGACGCGGATCGCAGTATCGAGTCAGTTGGTCCGAAATGGACCCCTCTTGCAGGTCCAATGTAACTTCCATTACCGATAACCGGGCGTGGCGCCAAACGATTTGCGCAGGCTTGGATAAGCCCTCCCAAGCAAAAGATGTACGTAATACATCGTGCCGGTCGATGACTCGCTGTACGACGGAAAAAAATTGATCCAGGCGTTCTCTATTCGGAAAGGCGATCTGGCTATTCAGCAGATAGGGATCGCCTTCACTCGCCAACCGATGGTGAAAAAGAATGCCATCTTGCAGCGGGGTGAGCTCGTAGATATCCTGAATATTGCTCGCGCCGCCTGGCACCCGCGCGGCAATGCGATCGATATCTTCCTGGCTCAAATCGATCAGCGGAAGCATCTGCGGCGTAATGACCGTGCAGCTCGGTTCGATGACGTTCCGCGGAACTCGGATGCCATTCCGACCATCGAGGGTCAAACCTGACTTGAGAAGATCGACAATGCTCGCTTTGTTTTCTATGAGATAGTTCTTGACCTTCGAGTTGACGCTTCCCTTGTCGCCCTTCACCACCAGCGACTCGCCATCCAGCTCAACTGAAATTTGGGCATCCTTGAGCACATCGAACAATTCTTTCTCGCTCACAGGCGCACTTCCTCTATTTCGTTGGCGCTCGACGCAAAGTCAGATAGGACGGGATAGACGAACAACGATCCGACATCGACCTTTATGTTTTCCTGGCGAAGTTGCTCCACCATGCGCACCGCCAACAGGGAATGGCCTCCCAACTCGAAGAAATTGTCGTTCCTTCCGATGCGTTCCACGCTCAGCAACTCCTGCCATACCATGGCTACGGCAACTTCCAGATCGCCTTCAGGCGCCTCGTACACGCTCTGCGCATACGCCTCGCCATCCGGCGCGGGCAGTCGATCGCGGTCGAGCTTGCCGTTGGGATTGAGCGGCAGCGATTCCATCCGGACGAAGGCGGAAGGCACCATGTAGTCAGGCAGGCGTGCCGTCATGTACGCACGCAGCGAGGCCGCGAGCGACGTGGCATTGGCTGCGTGGTCCGCCGGTACGACATACGCCACCAGGCGCTTCTCTCCGGAAGCTTCCTTGCTGGCGACCACCACGCTGTCGCGCACGTCGGCGCATTCCGCGAGCCGCGCCTCGATCTCACCTAGCTCGATGCGGAATCCACGGATCTTCACCTGGAAGTCGTTGCGACCCAGGAACTCCAGGTTTCCATCTGTGCGATACCGCGCTAGGTCGCCAGTCTTGTACATCCGCGCACCGGACGCGATGGCATGGGGATCGAGCACATAGCGCTCGTCGGTCAGATCGGGCCGGTTGAAATACCCCGTTGTCAGGCATTCGCCGCCGATGTACAGATCGCCACGCGTGCCAATAGGCAGTGGATTGAGATGACCGTCCAAGACGTAATAGCGTGCGTTCTGGATGGGCCGCCCATAGGGGATGCTGGTCCATGCCGGGTCGATCTGCGTGACGGGGTAGAAGTTGGACCATACCGTGGCCTCGGTCGCGCCGCCCAGCCCGATCATTTCGCAACGCTCGAAGAAACGGCGAATAACACCGTGGAACTCCAGCGGAATCCAGTCGCCGCTGAAGAATGCGAGTCGCAGCTTCGACTCGCCCAGACCGCTCGCATCCTCCAGGTAGAACAGCAATTGTTGGAACACCGCCGGCGCCGAATCCCAGAACGTGACCCCTCCCTCGAAGACGATATGTGCGAGGCGCCGTGGGTCGGACACGTCGTCGTGGGTTGCCACGTAAATGCTGCCGCCAGCGGCGAGCAAGCCGAAAATGTCGTAGACCGAAAGGTCGAACGACAGGGAACTGGTAAGCAGGACAATATCGTCCGACCTCACCTCGAATTGCGAGTTCACCCATTCGATCAGGTTAATGACCGGTAGGTGCAGGCCCATCACGCCCTTGGGCTTACCGGTCGAACCGGAGGTATAGATGATGTAGGCCAGATGCTCAGGAGTCAGTCCCGCGACATGCGGATCGTCGGTCGGCTGCGATGCCCACATTGCGCTCGCTTCCATATCGACGAGGGTTTGCCCGATCAGCGCGGCGTCTCCCAAAGCCGACTGGCCGGTGGCATCGATCATCACCAGTGAAGGTGCCGCATCGGTCATGACTTGGCTCAGTCGTTCGGACGCGTAGGCCGGGTCCAACGGCACATAAGCACCACCAGCCTTCAGGATCGCCAGCAAGCCAACGATCATTGCAGCGCTGCGCTCCACGCAGATCGCCACCCGATCGCCCGGACCGACGCCCAGCCCGATCAGGTGATGCGCGAGTCGATTGGCCTGCGCATTGAGTTCGCCATAGCTCAGTATCCGTCCTTCATACACCACGGCGGGAGCCTGCGGCGTCCTGCGCGACTGATCCTCGAACAGCTGGTGGATACAGCGATCGTGCGCGTACGGTACCGACGTCGCATTCCATGTATCCAGCAGCAAGCCGCGTTCCTGCGGCGATAACAGGTCGATACCCGCCACTGGCCGATCGCCGTCGGCCACCATCGCACCCAGTAGCGATTGCAGGTAACCGACCTGTCGCTCCACCGTCTCCGCGTCGAACAGGGTCGTGGCATAGGACAGGCTGCCGATGATCCGGTCATCCATTTCGGAAAGCGAAAGCTCCAAGTCGAACTTCAGTACGTCATAGTTCGTTACCAGCATATCGACCTGCATGCCGGTGAAATCCGGCACGCTGCTCTCGTTGTTGTGCCAGTTGAACATCACCTGGAAAATCGGCGTGTGGTTCAGGCGACGCGGCGGTTGCACGATCTCTACCACCTGCTCGAACGGCAGGTCTTGGTGATCCTGCGCCGCCAGCGATGCTTTGCGCACACGTGAGAGCAACTCGCTCGCCGTAGGTGACCCACCGAGGTCGATCCGCAACGCCAGCGTATTGACGAAGAAGCCGATCAGCCCCTCCGTTTCCGCGCGGCTGCGGTTGGCCGTCGGTGTACCGATCACGACCTCGTCCTGGCCCGATAAGCGCGACAGCACGGCCGCCCAGGCGGCCATTAGGGTCATGAACAACGTGGTGCCGTGGCGCTGGCTCAATTGCTTCAACGACCGGGTCAGCTCGGCATCGAGCACGATCGGCAACCGGGCAGCACTGAAATCCTGCTGCGTCGGCCGTGCCCGATCCAGCGGCAATTCCAGCAGCACCGGCGCATCGGCCAGCGCCCTCCGCCAGTAAGCGATTTGTTGATCCAGTCGCTCGCCGCTCAGCCACGTCCGTTGCCACGCGGCGTAGTCCGGGTACTGGACCGCCAACGATGGCAAAGTGTCGGCGTCACCGCGCTGAAATGCCTGGTAAAGCGCACTCAGCTCGCGCGAAAACACACCGTTCGACCAGCCATCGGACACGATATGATGCTGCGTCAAGAACAGCACATGGTCGTCGTCGGCGCGTTGCACCAATCGCGCACGAATCAGTGGCCCCTTCGTCAGGTCGAAAGGCGCGAGCGCTTCGTCCCTGCCTAGCGTGGCCAGTTCGAGCGATGCGTTCTCGTGACGGCGAAAGTCATGCTCGACCAGCGGAAAGGCAGTCTTCTCCGGTAGCAAACGCACCTGCGGCTGGCCATCTACCGTTACGAATACGCTACGCAAGCCTTCGTGCCGGGCCATCATCGCGTCCAGGCCTCGACGCAAAGCCACCCGGTCGAGCGCGCCATGGAGCCGGAGTGCGACCGGGATGTGGTACGTCGAGCTGACCCCGTCGAGCTGGGTCAGGAACCACAGACGCTGTTGCGCGTAAGACAGCGGCAAGGGCTCGTCACGGGAGATCTTCGCCATCGGCAACGCCGCCCGGGTCGCCTTGCCACCGGCCGCCACGACCGCCTGTGCGAGGCCGGCCAGCGTCGGTTCCGCGAATAGCGTCACCACCGGCAACTCCGCCCCCAAGATGTGGCGGACATGCACCAGTAGGCGTACCGCCAGCAGGGAATGCCCACCCAGTTCGAAGAAGTCGTCATGCCGACCGACCCGCTCGATCTGCAGCAGCTCCCGCCACAACGCGGCCAGCGCCTGTTCGA
>Ga0302314_10002364_pt1 | contig 35058 bp, 31 predicted proteins | sample III_Palsa_N2_3_FD_200533 | JGI IMG/M metagenome (GOLD analysis project Ga0302314, IMG submission 200533) | Peat permafrost microbial communities from Stordalen Mire near Abisko, Sweden - III_Palsa_N2_3 | ecosystem: Environmental > Terrestrial > Soil > Palsa > Peat permafrost | place: Sweden...
CGGCGCGGTTGTTGCGAAACATCGCGCGGCCGGTGCCATGGCGGTCGATCAGCGCGGCAAGCAGCTCGCGTGCATTGGCCGGCTTGGTCGATTCGGCCAGTTGTGCGGTGAGGACTTCATCGCCATGAAATGCTTCGGCCAGCGCGGTGCGCTGGTCATCGTTCAGCGCGACTCCGTCGAGCAGCTGGTCGGCAATCTTCGACAATGCCTGATAGGTATCGGCTTCGGCCAGATAGCCGTCCAGATCGCTGTAACGCTGCGGATCGAGCAGGCGCAGGCGGGCGAAGTGGCCGCTGCGACCGAGCTGTTCCGGGGTGGCGGTAAGCAGGATCACGCCGGGGATCACCGCAGCCAGTTGCTCCACCATGGTGTAGCGCGGGCTGGCCGCTTCCGGTGACCACGCCAGGTGGTGCGCTTCGTCGACCACCAGCAAATCCCACGGCGCATCGAGCAATTGTTGTGCATACTTCGGCGAGTTCTCGAGAAAGCCGAAGTCGGCGATCACCAGCTGCTCGTCCTCGAACGGATTGCTGTGATCGCCGGACTGTTCCAGCGCTTCGCAGCGTTCCTCGTCGTAGATCGCAAAGCTCAGATTGAAACGACGCAGCAGTTCGACGAACCACTGGTACACCAGCGTATCGGGCAGCAGCAGCAGCACGCGCGAGGCGCGGCCGGTGGCGAGCTGGCGCGCGATGATCATGCCCGCCTCGATGGTCTTGCCCAGGCCGACTTCGTCGGCCAGCAACACCCGTGGCGGTCGGCGCGCGGCGGCAATGCCGGCTACGCGCAGCTGGTGTGGCACCAGCCCGATGCGTGCGGCGCCCAGCCCCCATGCCGGCGAACGGCGTGCTTCGGCGCGACGCCGCAGGCCTTCCAGGCGCAGCTCGAACTGTGCCACCGTGTCGGTACGTCCACCGGTCAGCCGGTCATCGGCCTGGCTCACGCTCTGCTCGTCATCGAGCTGGCCTTCCTCCAGCTCGCGGCCTTCGCCACGGTAGATCAGCAGCTCATCGCGGATTTCCACCCGTTCCACCAGGAACGCGATGCCCTTGCCGGCGACGCGCTGGCCCGCGCGAAACTCGGCACGCAGCAGTGGCGCCGAATCGACCGCATAGGGGCGCAGCACACCGGCCTTGGCAAACAGCACCTGCACGCCGCGCCCTTCGACGCGTAGCACGGTGCCGAGGCCAAGCTCGGGTTCAGCAGAGGAGATCCAGCGTTGACCAGGTACGAACATTGCGCAGCCGTGTAGCTTCCGGGCCGGTGATTATCCGCCTCTGGACTACAAGTGGAAACAGCCGAGCTGCTTCGGGTCATTGCTGCCAGCAAGTACTGCTTGGATTTGGCCCGGAGCCGGTGGCCTGTTTGCCATTAGTGCTGGAAAGACTGATTGTCGTGCACTGGGTATCGTTCGCCTGCGGCGAACCTGCCGACGGTGCTGCAGTGAGCAAGTAGGCACTGGTGGTGCTTGATGGTGCAGGAACGTCCATCACCACGGCGTAGTACCCTCCGGGCGATGTGGCGACGAAGGTTCCGCAGTTGGTTCCGGTGCTGGCGTTGTAGTAATCGAACGTCTGCGCATAACAACGCTCGAGGATGCCCTGATCCAGGGTAAGGGCTGCCCAGGCGTCGGAGCGGCGGCTCGTTTGGAGATATTTCAAGTAGCTGGGCACGGCAATCGCTGTGAGGACCGCGATGATCGCCACCACGATCATCAATTCGACCAGGGTGAACCCAGCGATCGCCCGTTTGGGGTGATGCGTTGCTTGCATGAGGCGTGGCCTGTCAGGGGTGCGATGTAATAGTGGTACCGGCTGCGTTGGTCATCATCACGGTATGGCCATCACCCGCCAGCAAGAGGGTCACCGGTTGGCCCGGCTGCAACTGCGCAGTCGTACCGTAGGACTTGGTATTTGTGGTCACCGTGTAGGTATGCCCATTTATGGTGACCTGCTTTTCGTTGCCGACAGGGATGACCCGCGTCACGGTACCAGTGACGCTGGGCGCCACCGAACTAGCCACGACAGCGGTGCTGAGGCCGAGCGTCGCCAACAGAGCGAAACAGCTGGTAGTTTTCATCATTACGGTCCTCATTGGACTTGCCACCAGCCTACATGGCTGGTCACGTTGCCTTGCGTGGGAATACCGATCAGGCCGTTCGACGTACTCAGGATGGTCAGGTTCGTGCCGGTACCGGTCGGCACGCTCGTGGGAGCCGAGCCGTAGGCATTGCTGACGTATACGCCGACTGGATTCTGTCCGTTGACTGTACCACCGACACTGATGCCTCCATTCAGGCCGATGGAGGGTTGCGAGAAGGGACCGCCGGTGCCGTAATTCACATTCATCAGGTACGAGACAGGGTTGCCGCACGAAGTGGTTGATATGACGGGCGGCACGTTGATGGTGAACTGCACACCGCCGCTTTCGACCAGCGAATTGGTGAAGATGCGTGCGCCGCTGCCGATCGGCGATACGTCGAAGTACCAGCCTTCCTGCGGTGGGACGGTGATCGTGGGCGGCGGTGCTGCCGGATTGGTCACAGTCTCCGAGGCGTAAGTCAGGTTGACCGGATTGTTGGTCGACAGCACCACCGAAGTATTCGTCGGGGTGTAGGTCGCCAGACTCAATGTCTGCGCCTGCAGGTTCGACCGGGTATATGGCAGCGCCGGGGCGGGCGATGCATAGCTGGCGAGATCGCTGCTGTTGTCAAATATCCCGTAGAAACTCTGGACGCTGGTGCTGGTGAGGTCGCCGGTGGCGATGAAGCGACCCGTACCCACGTACACCATCAGGCCCAGCTCGTTGGGAAAGTTCGGGTTGGGGGTGAGTGTTGGCGTGGTGGTGATCGGCTGCGCGTTGCCCGAGCCATCGCGTGCTTGGAACAGCAGCTCCACAGTCCACAGGGCGGGGTTGGCGTTGCTCATGTTGATACCCCAGACATTGCCCTGCAGGTCACCTGCGTAGGCCATGTCCTGCGGCACGCCGAGCACGCCGCTGGTATTGGCGGCGGCTATGCTCGACAGCCCGTTGGCTATGCCGGTGTTGCAAGCCGTGGTGGGCACACCGGTCGCCGTGCAGAGGTTGATCTTGGCGATCGTGGCGCCGGTGGAAGCATTCACGGCGTAGAAGATGGGCTGCTGGCTCGCGCTGTTGTAGCCGTTGCCGAAAAGGACCGCGAAGCCCGCCACCGTCCCGTCGGTATCCGTGATCTTCAGGCTCGACGCGTTCGAGCGCACGATCTGCGGGGCGCTGTAGCTGAGGCCCATGTCGGAATCGGTGAACTCCCATAGTACCGAGCTTGCCACGGCAGTATCGGAGGTGAAGTTCTGCGGGTTGGTCACATCCATTGCGTAGATGCTGTTGCCGCCGGCGTTCTCGCCGCCCACCAGCAGGGTGTGCCATTTGTTGTCGGTCGACAGCAGCACGTCGTTCACGTCGGGCGAGCCATCGACGAAGAACTGGTGGTGGTAGAAATAGAGCGGGTCAGTGAGTTTGTAAAGATTCGAGAACACGCCATTGGGAATGAATCCCATGCTCTCGTTGCCGGTGGACGCGTTCACTCCATGCAGCATGCCGTCGTTGGCGCCGAAATACAGCATGGACGCGCGGCTGGCCTGGGCGATCACGAAGCTGCCGTACGAAGCATCGCTGTAGGAGCCCGAAGGTGGACCGACATAGGCTGGCGCACTGTCCACGATGTCGCCCAGCAAGTGCACGCGATTGCGGAACGCCCCACCGTTTGCTTGTTCTTGTGCATGGCTGCCGCGCAGATAACTCAGCCGCAGCGAGCCGCTGGTGTCGCTGGGCTGCAGCTCGCCCTGCAGGGTGGCCGAAAGGTTGCTCCAGCTGAAGCCGACAGCGGCAGGCGTGGTTGTGGTTCCCACCAGGTGATACGGGTCCCATGTCGCGATATTGCGGCTGGTACTGGTATCCAGCTGGGCCTGCGCACTCCAGGTCGCCGTGGTGCTGATCACGCCGGCCGCGGTAATGGCGTATTCGTCCAAGTCGCCGATCCAGGCGTTGTTGGTCGAGCTGCCTGGGTTGAAGATCGCCTGATACAGCTCAGAATTCGCACTGAGCGTGGCGGTGTTGATCGCCGCCGCACTGGTCGAGGCGTTCTGGCTGGACACGTTGGTCAGAATCGACTGCAGGTCGGTCACCAGCGCAGCCGGGCTGGTCGCGGGAAAATATTTCTGCGGGCTGGCCGAGGCGGTGCCGCCGGCCACAGCCATTGCAGCGAGTGCGGCGGCAGCCTGCGGATTGGCGGTGGGATCGACACCGGCGCCGAGACCCACCACGTAAGTTTGAATGCCGGCGGAGTTCAATGCAGCGATCTTGGTGATCGTGTCGGTCAGCGCCTGATCGTTGGTGGCATTCAACGAGCCGTCAGCATTGAAGGTCGCGGTAACTCCATAACCAGCAGCCGATGCACTGCCCAGCGGCGGCCACAATTTGTTGCTCAGGTCCTGGGTCGGCAGACCGTCGGTGATCAGCACCACATATTGCTTGGGCGGAATGCAGCCGGTGGCTGTGGTGGGCTTGCTGGCGTTGAGCGTGGTCAGCGCGCTGGCCATCAATCCGGCTAACGGCGACTGCACCGCCAGCGCCTTGATTTCGGTGGAGCTGGTGGAGTTGGTTTCCGGAGCGAGGAATGGCGTGAAGTGGGCAATTGCCGCGGCCGCCGTCGCCGCGGTCGGCGCGGTGCCGGCGGTCTGGTTGGTCACCACCGTGGTGCCCGTCGTCGCCGATGCCGTCGAATCGTAGCCAAAGCCCCGTTGTGAATAGATCACCTGGGTCGAATACGGCACATAGCCGGCGTTCGTCGGGTTGGTTCCAAACGCCCCATTGTTGGGGGCGCTGGCGGAGTATTGGACGAAGATTGAACCGTTGTTGTAACTGGTCAAGGTGAAATTGGGTGGGAAAGGGCTGGCCGGCGACGGGCCACCATAGGTGTCGAATATGCTGCTCTGACCACCCGCGTAGAGAACGTCGTTGATGCTCGGATCATCACTGGAGGCGGAGATCAGCATGTATTGCTTGCTGAGAGTCGAGGACGAGTACAGGCCGGCACTGACGATCGAGCTACAGTTGCTGTTCACCGTGGATGACGCCGAACTGTAGTTGTAGCAGGGGTTGTTGATGTAGCGCGTGCCGGCCGGCGGCGACGTATTGGTGCTGCTGAAACTGAAACCGCCACTCGGCGACATCAGATAGACCCACGTCGTATAGAGCGAGGATACGCTGGCGTTGTAATCCATCAGCGCGAAATCCGTGCTGGGCATGTACTGATTCAGGATGGCCGCGATGCCGCCCTTGGCCACGTTCAACCGGCTGGCGCTGTTGTCGTACTGGGTTCCCGAAGTGGGCGTTCCGCCCGTGCTGTTGGTGGTATAGGCAGCGACGCCAGCAGTGCCGGCGTTCAACGGCGGCGTGAATCCTGCTGGTACCGTGTAATTGGTCGGCGAGGTGGATGAGCTCAGCGAGGATAGGGCCGTGGACAGAGCACCTGACCCCGTCAGGATCGCACCGGACAGGTCGCCATCCATCGACTGCGAATTGCCCAGCGCGAACAGCACCTGCGGATGGGTAGGCTGCGACACCGTCAGCGGCACCTGCGAAATCGGTACCGGCGTGACGGTGGCTGCTTCCGCCACGCCGGGTGGCAGGCTCAGCACGCCGATCATCGTCACCGCCATCGCGGTGGAAAGTGCAGACGGCAGCAACCGCGTGGCGAACTGCTCGAGCTTGCTCATGGTGGTATGCCTGCTTCTCGTGGTCACAATTTGTAAAGGGTCTGCAACATCACTACGGTCTGGCCGTCCTGGCCAAGTACGCGGGCGGTGATGCGATAGGCTTTCTGGGAACTGCCGCCTGGACTGATCACGGCGGGCAGTTCCTCGATCATGTATTTGCGCGACTTGGTGAGGTCGCCGGCGGTGAACGCCGTCGGATCGGTTATGGCCGTGTTCCATCCGGCTGTGGTCTGCCACGGTACCGGCGTGCTCGCGCTGTAATTCGCGGCGTTGAAGTAGTACGTGCCGCCACTGTTGCTGCGAAAATTCGCTTCGGAGTATTTGTTGCCGAGTAGCTGGCTGACGGCACTGCGCAGGGTGGCTTCGGCCGCCTGCAGGGTGGTGTCCATGTTGGCGCTATTGGCCGCCATGCGGGTCTGCGAGCTGATCTGCTCCACCAGGACCACGGCGGCGACCGAGAGGATCAGCAGGATGATGAGGGCAGTCGGCAGCACGATGCCGCTGGCGCGTGATCCGGGGCGATGGACAGGGCGTGAGTTCATAGCGTGCCGTTCCGAGCATTCACAGTTAGATAGAACGTGTGCCGCAGCCGTGAGTCAGCTGGCACCACCAGCGTGTTGGCAAATAGCGGGAAGGAGGTCTGGTTGGTGGTGGCGGTCGATGACGAGGGATTGCCCTCGACCAGGAAACCCAGTTTGATGGTGGTGACGGCCGCCCAATTGGTCACGGCGGAAGCTTTCACATATTGCGTGGCCTGACCTGGGGTACCGGTACTGATGCCGTACAGCACTTCCATGTTGAGGACGCCCGGCACCACTTCATTGGGCGTTCCCCAGGTGGCGGTTGCGGCGGTGCCGCCGGCGGGAATCTGCATCACAGCCTCGAAAAGTCCGCTCTGACCGGCATGTCCCTGCGCTACATAAAACGCAGTCTGCTGGATCGGAATCACCTGCGAGCTGACCGGATAAAGCGGCGTGCCATTCGGGCCGAGGGTGTAGGTAAGCACGATGGGAGCGACGGTGGTTGCGCTGTTGACCTGGAAGATCGAGCTCTTGCCGCAATCGGATACGGCGACGAGTTGCGGAGGAGTGAAGGCGAGGGAGTTTGTCCCCAGCGAATTGTTGATGGTAATGGCACCGGTGGCGAAGACGGTCGCACCCACAGGGGCCGCGCCAGGGGGGGCACCGATCAGCACCAGCACGTCGCTGCCTTTGGCCACACCGCCTACGGCCGCGGTTACGAACGAGGCGTCCAGTGACGGTGTCCAGTCGGTCGCGGTGGTGTCGTTGGCGATCCCATCGACCAACGAGGTGGGAATGGCATTGGCTGCAAAGCCCTGGACGGCGCTGCTTGTGTTGAACGTCAGCGGGGTTTTGCGCGCGGCCGGGTAGGCGATCACGCCGTTGCCGATGCTGCCGCAGCCGGTGAATCCGGCGCCGCGCACGATCGGCGTGATGACGGCCGACAGCGCGTTGTCCGCATCCTGGACCAGCGATTGCGAGGTGGAGTTCTGGTAGACCTGCCGTTGGGCGATAAACACCACCAGCACGCCGGCCAGCACCAGCAGGCCCAGCGCCATGGCGATCATCAGTTCGATCAGTCCGAAACCTGCAGGGCGGGATTTCATAGTTCGGTGACTACCGTATAGGTGCGGGTTGCGAGGCCGGTCGGGTTGAAGGTGGACTGAGCAGGCTGATCGCTCCACGTAATCTTTATCGTCACTTGCGCTGTCTGGGGTGTAAGTCCGATTGGGGTTACGGCGACCGAACCCAGACCGCTCGGCAGGCTGTTCTTGATCGTGGTTTGCCACTGCCAGACATCGTAGGCAGCCATTTGGTTAGCGCTGCAGCTAGCAGCCGTGCAATCAGGAGCAGGTGCCGTGGTACTGGGTGCGCTCAGTGCGGCGATATAGGGGTTGCTGGTGCCGGCAATCGACGCGGCGGTGAAATTGGAGCGCATCCGGTCGAGGATGTCGTAGCTCGATTGCACCGCCTGCTGCTCCAGGTAATTCGAAGTCGAGCTGTGCAGCGCGGCGATCAGGGTGCTGGCAATGCCGAGCAAGCCAAGCGACAGCACCAGCATCGCGATCATGACCTCGATCAGGGTGAAGCCGTGGTGGGTCTGTTTCATCGTCATGAGCTCTAGGGGCACGTCAGTGCGACACCGCCAGGTGTCTGTCCGAGTGTGGAAGAGGACTGGATATAACCTGCACGGTTGATTTCCACCGCTCGCGCGTAAGCAGTGCCGCGCGCGTCGCAAACCTGGATGATTTCGTCACCGCCGGCCAGTGCCGGGGTGAAGGTAACCAGGCCGTTGCCAGCGAACGTAAAGCCGGTACTGCCGTCGATGGCTCTGACAGCTGGCACGGTGGAAACGGCCTGCAGGACGTGGGTGGTCAGCAGAGTCGCCGTACTGCTACTGACCGGTTGCTGCACCACCTCCCATCCACCCGTCCAGGCGCCGCCGGGACACGGCACGCCGCTGACGCCGGCACACAACGTGGTGGGCTGATCCATGTTCAATGCCTGGTTGCGGCTGTACTGCAGCGAAGCGACCAGCGCATCCACCACAGAGTCGCGACGCTGATTGAGCATGAAGGTATGGAAATTGGGGACCGCGATGATTCCCAGAATCGCCACCACGGCCAGCGTGACCATCAGCTCGACCAGAGTGAAGCCGAAAGGTCGCGCGCGATGTGCGCGTAACATCTTCATCGAGTCGCAATCCCCCTGTAGTGATGTCTTCAACAGAACAGCAAGTGGTTTTTCCTGGCGTTGGCAACATCCGATTTGTGTGTTCGCGATTCCCCAGTCACGACAGTCACGGCATCACGTTCGAGATGACTAGTTATGGATGCGATGAACTCGCATTGACTCTGTTTTACTTCGCCATTCGCACCACTTAATCATGAAAACGAGTATCTACGCTTTTGTTCATTGAACAAGCACCGTCCATCGGATTTTTAATACCACTCATCACCGCAACTTCTTGCGCATCAAATACATTCACGTGCTTTGCATGTGATCAAGCGCTTGTTCTTTTCGGGTGCGTGATGCGAGCCAAGTGTTTATCTGCTGCATGGATGCTGCAGCGATACATGCGGCCTTGACCAAGGCGGCAATACTTGATGAAAGCCTGCGAAGTGATCGCACGAATCGTTGAGCGGGCAGACTGCCCGAAGATCGGTGGCGAGCTCTCGGGACCCGCGCTCAGATATCCGACCACATCCGCAAAAGGTTGTGATAACAACCCGTGAGATGCACGCGCGCCGACTCGTCGGCGCCGGTGGCGGTGAGTCGTTGGATCGCGTTGTCCAGGTCGAACAGCAGCGCACGTTGGCCGTCGTCGCGCACCATGCTTTGCACCCAGAAGAAACAGGCTAAGCGAACGCCCCGAGTCACCGGTGCGACTCGGTGCAGGCTGCTGGCGGGATAGAGCACCATGTCGCCGGCCGCCAGCTTGATCGACTGCGCACCGTAGGTGTCCTCGATCAGCAGCTCGCCGCCGTCGTAGCTATCCGGCGAAGCGAGAAACAATGTGGCGGAAAGATCGGTGCGGATCTTCGCGCCAGTGCCGGGCAGCAACCGCACCGACCCATCCACGTGATTGCCGAAGTGCATGCCGTTTTCGTAACGGTTGAACATCGGTGGATACACGCGGTTCGGCAACGCCGCACTGATGAAGAGCGGCAGCCGCTCGAGTGCCGTGAGTACCATACCGCCGAGCTCGGCCGCCAGAGCCGAGCCTTCCGCGATCTGCAGGTTCTGCTTGACGTGGATGCCTTGGTGGCCCGCGGTGGCGCGACCGTCGACCCACGGGGCATCAGCAGCGGCAAGCCGGCTGCGGAAGTGTTGCAACTGCCCGTCATCGAGCAGGCCCGGCACATGCACCAGCATGATCGGCGATTCCTCAGAACTTGTAGGTGAACGTCACCATGGCGGTGCGACCGATGGCAGGTACCGAGCGACCGCCATCCGATTGGATCAGCGCATCGAAGTACTGCTTGTTGGTCAGGTTGAGCACGTTAAGGCGAATATCATAACGTGGCTGATGCCAAGCCAGGGTGGTGTCCCAACGCGTATAGCCGCCGGTGCTTACCGTGTTGGTGTTGTTCGCGAAGCGTTGCGACATGTAGGTCGCGCCGCCGCCCGCTTCCCAGTTGCCGGCGAAGGTCCAGGTGGACCATGCGGTAGCCGTGTTGCGCGGTGTATTGGCCGGCACGTTGCCCTGGGTGCCGTCGGCGGCCTTGACCACCTTGGCATTCATGTAGGTGTAGCCGGAAAACACCTGCCAATGGTCGGTGATATGACCGCTGACACCGACTTCCCCACCGCGTACACGAATATTGCCGTCCAGCACATACTCGCCTGCAGAGGTCTGGGTGCGCGCGTTGGTCTGTTCGAGGTTGAACAGGGCTGAGGTGATTTGCAGCGTATCGTCGATCAGGTTCCACTTGCCGCCGAGTTCGTACGAATAATTTTTCTCGGGCGCCAGATCCTGTGTACCGCTGGTGAGGGTGAGCGTTTCCAGTGAAGGGTCGAACGAGGTGCCGTAGGACACGTAGTACGACTGGGCATCACTTGGCTGATAGATCAGGCCACCGCGCACGCTGGTGAAATACACGGTCTGTGCTGCGTAAGGCGGCGCCGGCAGGCTTGTCGATCCCGGGGCAACCGTCGATATCGAATTGCTGATGTCTGCCTGGAAACGATCCCGGCGCAATCCCGCGACCAGTATCCAGTGATCATCGAGCTTGATCGTGTCGTTGGCATAGATTCCCACCGTATTCGCACTGGACTGGGCATAGTTGCCGGCCGTGCTGGTCACGTTGGCTGGTGTCGATTCTTCTACCGGGTCGACCAGCGAGAGTAGTGGCAACCCACTGCGGGTATAGCCCTGGTTGTTGTAATCCTCGTGGGACAGTTCGATGCCGCTGATCAAGGTGTGTTGCACGCTGCCGGTGTCGAACTTGGTCACCAAATCGGTCTGGCTGTCCAATTCTTTCTGGTGGATGACACGGTCATGGCTGGCCAGCTGCACATACAGATCCTGCAGCGGAAGGTTGGTGGGATTGCCGGCGTTCTTGTTCAATGTCACGCCGGCTGCCGTCACCACGCTGTTGGCGGCGGTTTCGCGTGCATTGGTTGTGTACTGGCTGTATTGCAACTGGCTGCGCAAGGTCACGTCCGGGCTGAAGGTATGTTCCAGACGTGCATTGAAGTTGTTGACGTCCTGATCGGTATGGTCGTCGGTGAGCCCGTACCAGTTGTGGTGGCTCACATCCGCCGGACGGCCATTGATCGGCGGAAAGCCGTAGTCGGGCATGTCGTGATTGCGTTGCAGCAGCGCCGACAGGGTGATCTGTGTCGGTGTGCCGATGCCGAAGCGCACCGACGGCGCAATGCCGTAGTCCTTGTTCTCAAGCACATTGCGGGTGGACTGCATATCCTGCCCGAATACATTCAGACGTGCGGCGGAGGTGTCCGAGAGCGGCTGGTTGATGTCGGCGGTGGTCCGGTAACGGTCGTCGGTACCGATCGTGGCGCTGACCTCGCCAAAGGCCTTGAGTTCGGGTTCCTTGCTTACCTGGTTGATCACGCCGCCGGTCGAGCCGCGGCCGAACAACATCGAAGAAGGTCCCTTGAGCACTTCGATCGCAGACAGGTCAAAGGTGTCGCGGTAGTACTGGCCGGCATCACGAAAGCCGTCCAGATAGATGTCGGTACGCGCCGAGAAACCATGCAGGTTGATGTTGTTGCCAATCTGGCCGCCTTCGGCACCGCCGATGGTGATGCCGGGCACGTTGCGCAGAGCGTCCTGGAAGGAGGTCGCGCCTTGCGCATCCAGCAGGTCGCGGTTGACCACGACCACCGACTGCGGGATATCGCGCAGCGCAGCAGGGACCTTGGCGCCCACGCTCGAGCTGTCGGCATCGTAGTGATTGCCGATGACGCTGCCGGTCACGGTGACGGCGCCGAGTGTCTGCGCCGGCTTGGGTTGGACGGTCGTCGACGTGTCGGGCGAGGTGCTTTGGGCAAGCGCGGCCACGGGGAAAACAAGCACGGCCATCAGTGCTGCGTGCAGCGGGGTAACGCGGAAATGCTCGAGCATGTGAAACCTTTGGGATCGTGGCCAGCTGAAGCTGCCGGTGGTCGAATCGGGTGCGCTGGCAATCGCTGCTTGCGGCGTGTCTGCGTGAAGCAGGTAATCATCAAATGCGAATCATTACTATTATCACATATGGTTACAAAGTTGTGAAGGCATCGCTCATCGGAGCATGTTTGGGTTGCGCGTCTTCGGCGGTGTACCGCTGACGCCAGACGGATGCCGTCGGGCACGGCGAGGCAAAAAAAGACCCCGCACTTACATGCGGGGTCCGGGTTGCATGCCGCGATGTTCAGCGGCAGGTCGTGACGACGGGTCTTACCAGATCTTCACCTGCTTGTCAGCCGGACGCACCATCGTATCGCCAGCCTTGCACTGGAACGCACTGGCGAAGGCCGGCATGTTCGACGGGGCGCCCATCGCACGCAGCCCCGCCGGGGCGTGTGGATCGGTATTGATCATCAATTCCGCGGCTTTCTCGCGTGTACTGCCGCGCCAGACACGTGCCCAGTTGAGGAAGAAGCGCTGGTCTTCGGTGTAACCGTCGATCTTCTGCGCGGCCTCGGCTGGATTGGCCTTGAGTGCCGTCTGCAGTGCGTCGTAGGCCACATTCAGGCCGCCCAGGTCGGCGATGTTTTCGCCCAGGGTCAGCTTGCCGTTGACGTGCAGGTCCGGCTTGTCCTTGATCGGCGCGTAGCTATCGAACTGATCCACCAGCTTGCCAGTGCGCGCCTGGAACTGGGTCTTGTCGGCTGCGGTCCACCAGTCGTTCTGATTGCCATCGCCATCGAACTGGGCACCCTGGTCGTCAAAACCGTGGCTGGACTCATGGCCGATGACAGCACCGATACCACCATAGTTGATGGCGTCGTCAGCCTTCGCGTCGAAGAACGGCGGCTGCAGGATCGCGGCCGGGAAGTTGATCGTGTTGTCGCTCGGGTTGTAGTAAGCGTTGACCGTCTGCGGGGTCATGCCCCATTCCTTGCGATCGGTCGGCTTGCCGATGTGGGCGATGTCGTAGTCATAGTTGAATTTGTTGGCCGCTTCGACGTTGGCGTAGTAGTTGTCCGGCTTGATGTTCAGGCCGGACCAGTCACGCCACTTGTCGGGGTAGCCGATCTTCGGCAGGAACTTGTTCCATTTGTCGATGGCCTTGGCCTTGGTCTCGGCGCTCATCCAGTCGAGGTTCTCGATGCGTGCCTTCAACGCGTTGCGGATGTTGGTGACCAGTTCCTCGGCGCGCTGCTTGGCTTCCGGAGTGAATTCCTTGGCCACGTAAAGCTGGCCCAGCGCCTCGCCCATGCCGCCGTTGACGGCACCCAGCACGCGCTTCCAGCGCGGGCGCTGCTGCGGCTGGCCGGCCAGGGTGGTGCCGTAGAACGCGAACTTGTTGTCCTGGAAATTCTTGCTCAGGTACGGGGAGGCATCGTCGATCGCGTGGAAGCGCAGGTAGGCCTGCCACTGGCTGACCGGCGTGCTCGCCAGCATCTTGTCGAACTGGGCGAAGAACTTCGGCTGCGACAGCGAGAAGCCCTTGTCGATCTTCACACCCTGGGCATCGAAGAATTTTTCCCAGCTGAAATGCGGGGTGACCTTGTCAGCGTCCTCGATGCTTACGAAGTGGTACTCGTTCTTCGTATCACGCTCCTCGACCGGCGTCAGCGATGCGGCGGCGAGCTGGGTCTCGAACTTCAGCACGTCGTCGGCCTGCTTCTTGGCGTCGGCTTCGGACACGCCGGTCAGCTCAAGCGACTTGGCGATGTAGGCGACATAAGCGTCACGAATCGCCTTGTAGTCAGGCTTGGTGTAGTAGTCCTTGGTCGGCAGGCCCAGGCCGGCCTCGTTGGCAAAGCCGATCTGCATGTCGGCATGCTTGAAATCGCCGCCCGTGCCGAACTGGAACACCTGGCCATCGCCTTCGGCGTAGCGCTTTATGATGAAATCGGCGACGTCGGTGTTGTTCTTCAGGCCAGCGATCTCATCGAGTTTCGGCTTGAGCGGTTCGAAACCGTTCTTCTCGATGGTCGCTTCGTCCATCCCCGAGCGATACAGCCAGCCGATCTTCTGCTCGATCGAACCGGCCTTGGCGCTGTCGGCGTTCTTGCTGGCGTCGTCGACGATGTCGTGCTGGGTCTTCAGACTGGCTTCGTTGAGGATGTTGAAAGCTCCCCAGCGCGTCTGGTCGTTCGGAATCGGGTTCGCGGCGATCCACTTCGAATTGACGAAGCCGTTGAAGTCCTGGCAGGCCGGGATGTTCGGGTCGAGCTCGCTAATGTCGAAGATGCTCTTGCTGGCATCGGCGGTGGCGGTTGTGCTGGCTGCGGCCGGGGCGGCGCTGGCGCTCTTGGCCGGCGTGCTGGTTGCCGGAGCAGGGGCCGGTGCTGCGGCCTGTTCGCTCTTGCCGCACGCGGTGAGCGACAAGGCCAGGCTTACCGCCAGGGCCACGGGCTTCAGATACTGCTTGGTCATGGATATCCCTCTGTGAGTCATGCCGCCGATCGGGCGGGTACGTTGGTTGTTCGCTGGCTGTACTGTCGGGGGCAACCCGCAACCCCAAAAGCACAGTCATACTTGTTCACGCTAGGTCAAACGTCATGGGTCAGACAGTGTCAAAGGTCAGGGGGTGTTTCTGGCACCGACCTGCCCAGGATGGGGCGGCAAGCTGTGCAACTGCGCGGCATCGATCCGCAATACCGGGTACGCGCCCACCTGCTGAACGGCGTACCACGGCGAACGCTCGAAGAAGAATTCGAGCCGCGCGCCGGGATTGGCGGCGAAGGCCGGGTTGTCATGCAGCTTGCGCTCGAACTCGGCCTTCAGTGCGGGATCCTTCGCCAGCATCTCGCGCGCCAGCTTTTCCAGAACGCGCGGCTCGCCATACTCCTTCGCCTCGAAGATCGCGTTGAGATAACCCCAGCGCAACAGCGAATCGGGTGCCTGCGGTTCGAGCAGGTTGATCACCACGTTGGCGGCGCGTTGGGCCAGTGGCACGATCACCGAGCCGGCGGCCAGCGTTACCTCGCGCGGCACTGCATGCAGCGCGAAGTCGCGCAGCATCAGATGCCCCTCGAACGGTTTGCTGGCCCAGCTCGGATCATCGAGCTGATAGCCCTCGGCGTGGATTGTCAGCGGGTGATCGATGCGGCGGTACTGGATGCCGTGTGCATCGAGCTTGTCGATGATTGCGGTCCATTGCGCTGGCACCACGTACGCCGCCGGCGGGGTGATCGACAGATCAGGAAGCAGGCCGTTCCAGTTATCGATCGTGTACGTCTTCGGCTGGCTTGGCTCGTAGTGGATCCATTCGATGTTGGAAATGTCGCCATGGGTTAGCGTGAACGCGTAGCCCTTGAGTTCGAACTTCGTCGATTGCGGGTCCGGCTTGAAGGTCAGCGGCACCTGGGCCTGTGTATCGTGGGCGCGGGCAATGGTGTCGCCATCGGCCTTCGAAGTGGTGGCGAGCAGCGCGGCCGGATCCTGGTTGATCTGCTCCAGCATGAGCTCGACCAGGTCGTACACGGCATGTACGCGATTCGCGTAGGGTTTCAGCATATGCGTTTCGATGAGTAGCGCAGGGCGGTTCTGCAGCGCCGCGTAGCCGGTGGAGAAGCGTGGGCCGGAGCCGAAGTTCTCGATGCCCTTGCGCGGATCGCGACCGTCCTTGAACTCCAGATAGATCGAGCCGAGGTGGTCACGCTTCTCGTACGCAGGCATCGCGTGGTTGACGATGGCGTCGTGCTGCCATGCGCTTACCGCGGGATCGAGCTTGTGCGGATCTTCGGTGTACCAGGTCAGGTCGTACTGGTAGTCGGCACCGTCGGTGGTGTGCACGTCGATCAGGAAATCTGGCAGCCACTTTTGCCAAAGCTTCAACCAGGCGAGCATCTCCGGTGCGTCGGCTTTCACGTAATCGCGGTTGAGATTGAGGTACTGCGACTGCCCGCGAAAGCCCATGCTCTCCGGGCCGTTCTGGTTGATACGGTGGTACGGCGACGAATTCTCGTGGCCATCGACGCTGAATACCGGGATGTAGACCAGCACCACATGATCGAGCACGTGCGGGTATTTGTGGGTGATTGCGATATCGCGCAACAGCATCAGTCCGGCGTCCTTGCCCTCGATCTCGCCGGGGTGGATGCCGGCCTGCAGCAGCACGATCGGCTTGCCGGCCTTGCGTGCGGCGGCGGGATCGAACGCGCCATCGCCACTGGCGATCACCACGGTCATCGGCCGACCTTCCGGCGTGGTGCCGAAGGTTTCCAGGTGAATGACGCCCGGTGCCGCCTGCTGTAGTCGCTTCAGATAGGCCAGGGTATCGGCATAGCTCGGCGTGGTGCGGAAATGCGTGGCCTCGGCCGGTGTGATCCAGTCGGTGGCGTTCGAGCCGGTAGCGTGCGCAGCCATGGCGGCAACACCCAGAAGGGTGGCTAGCAAGACATGGCGAAGACTCATGCGTGATCCTCGGGTTCGTCGTGTCGCATCGTCGCGGGTGAGGCGGGCAGGGTGTCGGGTGCTACCGCACCACCGGAAATGATGAAGGCCATGGCCTGGTCCATCGTCCAGTCGGTGGGGGTCAGTTCGTCCAGTGGTACTACTTCGAGATAGCCGCCAGTGGGGTTCGGCGTGGTCGGGATGAACACCGCCGCCATCTCGCGGCCGCTACCTTCTTCGATCATCACCCGGGTGACGAAGCCGACCACCTTCATGCCGCGGCGTGGAAACTCCACCAGCACCACCCGTTGCACGCCGGACGGCTTGTTCTGCAGCACGGCCATCAGTTTCTTGGTGCCGCCGTAGATCGTCTGCACCACTGGGATGCGCGCCAGCAGGCCGTCGAACGCATTGATCAAACGCTGGCCGATTACCCGGTTGGCCAGCCAGCCGAGCAGGTACAGCGCTACCAGGGTGATCAACAGCGCGATGATGAAGAGCAACCATTGCGTGTTGAGCGTGTCGGCCACACGCGGTGCGACCAGCGCCAGCGCATTGAGCAGCGCACTCACCAGTGGGGTGCCGATGCCTGCCAGCATGCCCAGCACGAACTTGAACACCAGCCAGGTCACCCACAATGGGATGAAGGTAAGCAGGCCGGTCAGCAGAAAGCGTTTGAGGCGCAGCGGTCGCATGGGCGGATTCGGTCGGCTAGGGGTGCCTTCATTGTAGGGGACGGCGATGGCCTGTCATGTTGCCGCTGCGATCTGGACAGGTCGGCGCTGTTGGCCGCGCCATTGCGCCACTGTGATTTTTTTCGCGCCTGTGCGAATCATGGGGTGAATCGAAGGGAATGCATACGTCCATGACCGCCAGACAGCTCCAGCAGCGTTTCGAAACGTTGCTGCAGGAACATCGCCGGATCGTGTTCAAGGTGGCTGGCCTGTACAGCCGCACTACCGCCGATCGCGACGACCTGGTGCAGGAGATCAGCGCGCAGTTGTGGCGCTCGTTCAGCGGCTACGACGAGACGCGCGCGAAGTTCTCCACCTGGATGTACCGCATTGCACTGAATGTGGCGATCTCGCAGGTGCGGCGTGAGCATTGGTCCGAAGCCGACCGTTTCGAGCCGCTGGAAACGCACCATCTGGAAACCGTCGGCGGTGGCGAGCCGATTGCCGAACAGGACGAACGGCTGCAGGCGCTGTACGCGTTCATCGGCCAGCTCGATCCGCTCAATCGCGCGCTGATCCTGCTGTACCTCGAAGAACGCAGCTATGGCGACATCGCCGAAATTCTCGGCATCAGCGAAACCAACGTAGCCACCAAGATCAATCGCATCAAGCAGAAGTTGCGCGGGCAGATGACTGCGGTAGAAACCACTGGAGCATGACGATGGAACTCGATGAGATGAAATTCGCCTGGCAGGCACTTGACCGTCGATTGGAGCAGCAGCACACGCTGAACCTGCAGATTTTTCGGGATGGCCGGCTGGACAAGGCGCGGCGGGGATTGCGCCCCCTCGTGTGGGGACAGGCCATCCAGATCATCATCGGCATTGCTGGAGCGCTGCTGTTCGCGCCGATCTGGATCGCCCACCTGCATCAGCCAGCGGTGCTGCTGGCTGGACTGGTGATGCATCTCTATTGTCTGGGTCTGATCATCGTCGGTGCCGTGGTCGAGGCACAAATCGCGCGTATCGATTACGCGGCGCCAGTGTTGGTGATCCAGCACCAGCTGTTGAAGCTCAGGAAAATCTATGCCATCGGCGGCGCTCTGGTCGTGGGCTTGCCGTGGTGGTTTCTGACCGCGCCGCTGCTGGTGGTGCTCACTCGCGGTGCGATCATGGACAAGGCGCCGTCGGTGATCTGGATCCAGTTGGCGATCGGCGCGGCGGGCCTGCTTGCCACGTGGTGGTTCCATCGCTGGGCGCATCGACCGGAGCGCGCAAGGCTGGCACGCGCGCTGGACGACAGCACCACTGGCGGCAGCATTCGACGCGCACAGGCAGCTGCTGAAGACATCGCCCGTTTCGAGCAGGAGTAGCGGGAAGCCACGCTGGTGCGAAACGGAACTCAGCGCGCCTTCGGTTTCAAACGTACATATATCTGCTTGCGCACGCGGGCGATCACTTCGCCGGAAGCGGTTTTCACCTCGGTCTCGAACCAGCGCAGCACTTTCTCGCCGCCAGCCGCTGCTGCACGCAATTCGTCAACGACGCTGCTTTCCAGCTTGAAATGAGCATAGACGTCCTCGCGCCCCGGCGCGACGAAGTCGATCGTGCCGGCCTTGTCCCACACGTAGTAGTTGTTGCCGAGCTGGTGCATCGCCAGCAGCATCCAGAACGGATCGACCATCGCGAACAGGTTGCCACCGAACTGGCTGCGCACGTAGTTGCGATTCCATGGACGCAAGCGCAGCACTACCTTCGCTTCGGTGTAGTCATCGTTGAGCGATTGCAGGCGGATGGAATTGCACAGGAAAGGTGGCCACAGGTTGAGCAGGTGGCGGAAGGTGGAGGCTTTCATCAGTTCGCCGTCATCAAAACAGCAACGAAGCCATCTTGCGACGGTAGCGGCTGACCAGATCGGCATCATCGAGCGTGGCGAACGCGGCGAGCAGGCGTTTCTTCGCCTGGCCATCGTTCCAGTCACGGGCTTTCTGCAGGATCGTCAGGAACTGCTCGAGCCCGGCCTCAGCGTCGCCTTCATGCAGCAGTCGCACGCCGAGCTGATCACGTGCAGCCCAGTCGTTGCCATCGGCCTGAACGAGCTGCTGCAATTTTGCTTTCTCGGGCGCGTCCAGCAGCGCATGGGCCAGTTCCAGCTCGCTGCGCAGGCGCACGGCGCGTGCGTCGATGGCGAGGTTGGCCGGTAACGCAGCCAGCTCCGTGGCAGCGGCATCCACCTGGCCAGCGCGCATCAGTGCCAGGGCCAGGTCGAGTTTCAGATCAGGCTTGCCCGGTTCGGCGGCGATCGCCTGTTGCAGGCGGTCGATCGCCTGTTCGGGAGTTTCCTGTACGACCTCTTCCTCGATGGCCTCGGCAAGTGCTTCCAGCGGCTGCACATGGCGTGACAGGAATTCGCGCAACTGGCCTTCGGGCAGTGCCCCGGCGAAACCATCGAGTACCTGGCCATCCTTCACCAGTACCACGGTCGGGATGCTCTTGATGCCGAACATGCCGGCCAGTTCCTGCTGCTTGTCGACATCGACCTTTCCCAGCCGGAACCCGCCGTTGTACTCGGCGGCGAGCTTTTCCAGCATCGGTCCCAGCGTCTTGCACGGCTCGCACCAGGTGGCCCAGAAATCCACCAGGACGGGTGTGGTCAGGGACGCCTGCAGCACATCGGCTTCGAAGCTTTGCTGTTCCACGTCGAAGACATGGGCGGGGGCAGCATCAGTCACGGGAAACTCCAGTTCGGCGGATGTCGGTTCAGATCAGGGCAATACCCAGCATATCAAGCGGCAGGGATGCTCTGGCACCGCATTCACGATAGATTTGCGAGAATCCGCGGATCGTCACGCCGGAGCAAGGCACCGAGTACATGGGCACGACTCCACCCGAAGCGTTGCTAATCTGCGAGCACTGCGACACGGTCTACCGCCGTCGCACGTTGGCGCGTGGGGAGGTGGCCCGCTGCGCATGCTGCCATGCAGAGCTGGAACGTCATCACGGCCTGAGCCTGACCGCCCTGCTGGCGCTGGTACTGACAGCCATGATCGTGTTCGTGCAGGCAAACATGTGGCCGATCGTCACGCTCGGCTTGAACGGCCAGTTCAGTGGTGCCACGCTGTGGGGCACGATCATCGCGATGTGGCAGCAGCAGGCCCAGGTGATTTCGGTACTGGCCGCCGCGACCCTGTTTTTTTTTCCGCTGACCAAGATGTTGCTGCTCGGCTGGCTGCTCTGGTTTGCGCGCCTTGGTCGGCGCGCTCCGGGTTTCGCTCCGATGATGGTGGTGCTGCATTATCTGCAGCCGTGGACGATGAGCGAGGTGTTCGTGCTGGGGGCGCTGGTGGCAATCGTCAAGGCGCACCTTTACTTCGACGTGGTGGCGGATCCGGGTATCTATGCCTACGCCGCGCTGACCTTGCTGATCACCGTCTTTGCTGGCGTCGACCTGCGCCAGCTGTGGGAGCTCACGCCGGAGGATCCCGCATGAGCGCGTTCCCGCGTGCTGCCGAGCTTGGCCTGATCAGTTGCCATGTCTGCAAGCTGGTCTGTGCGGACGCACTCGATGGCGATGATCCGTCCAATGAGATGGCGTGCCCGCGCTGCGGCTCGGCGCTGCACCGACGCAAACCCTCCAGCTACGTGCGCGCGTGGGCGCTGCTGATCGCTGCGTTCCTGCTGTACATTCCGGCCAACGTGCTGCCGATCATGCGTACCGCCAGCCTCAACGACATCGACGACAACACTATCATCAGCGGCGTGGTCGAGCTGTGGGTCAAGGGTTCGCCCGATCTGGCGGTCATCGTGTTCACCGCCAGTATCGTGGTGCCGATGCTGAAGTTCCTTTCACTGGGCACGTTGCTGGTGAGCTGCCAGCGCGGCAGCGACTGGGCACGGCCGCAGCGTGCAAAGCTCTATCGACTGATCGAATTCATCGGCTACTGGTCGATGCTGGATGTCTTCGTGGTGTCGTTGCTGACGGCATTGGTGCGCTTCAATTTGCTGAGTCGAGTGGAACCATTGCCCGGCGTGATCTTTTTCGGCCTGACCGTGGTGCTGACCATGCTGGCCTCGATGAGTTTTGACCCCCGGTTGATCTGGGATGGCAGGGATAGTGATGACTGACGATAGCCAGATTGAACAGGGTGGCCGGCACGGCGGCGAATTGCCGCGACCGGTGGTGAAGCATCGTCGTTTCAATGCCTCGCTGATCTGGCTGGTGCCGGCGCTGGCGGCACTGGTCGGCCTTTCGCTGGTGGTCAATAGCTGGCTGCAGGCTGGCCCGACCATCACCATCAGCTTCCAGAGCGCCGAAGGACTGGAAGCCGGCAAGACGCCGGTGAAATACAAGAATGTGGTGATCGGCAGGGTCAACAAGATCCATCTCAGCGCTGATCACAGCCATGTGCTGGTCAAGGTGGGACTGGAGAAAAGCGCCGAAAGTTTTGCCACCCTGGGCGCCCGCTACTGGGTGGTGCGGCCGCGGATCGGATTGGGCGGTGTGTCGGGCATCGATACCTTGCTGTCGGGCGCATTCATCGGCGTCGACGTGGGTGATTCGAACGCGCCCGCGGACGAGTTCAAGGGGCTGGAGACGCCACCGGCGGTGAATCATGGCGCGCCCGGCCGCAGTTTCATGCTGCATAGTGACGACCTCGGCTCACTGGATATCGGCTCGCCGGTGTACTACCGGCGCATCCAGGTCGGGCGCGTGGTGTCCTATCAGCTGGACAGCGATGGCAAGGGCGTCTCGCTGCAGATCTTCGTGGACGGCCCCAATGACAAGTTTGTCACCACCGCCACGCGCTTCTGGAACGCAAGCGGCATCGACGTGTCGGTTGGGGCGAGCGGGCTGAAGGTCAACACGCAGTCGCTGGCGTCCGTGCTGGCCGGTGGCCTGGCGTTCCAGGATCCTGCAGGCCCGCATGACAGCACGCCGGCGCCGGAAGGAACCGAGTACACGCTGTTCGGCGACCAGGCCAGCGCGATGGCACCGCCGGACGGTGAGCCGCATTACATCCGCCTGCGCTTCGAGCAATCCGTGCGCGGGCTGGCGGTGGACGCACCGGTGGAGTTCCTCGGCATCAACATCGGCAAGGTAGTCTCGATCAAGCTGGATTACGACGAAAAGACGCAACGCTTCCCGGTCGTCGTGGGGGCGGTGGTCTATCCGCAGCGCCTGGGCAATGCCTATGACAAGCTGGAAGCGTTGGCCAAGGCACGCGGCGAGAATCCGGACCTGTCGCAGTTGATGGGACGCCTGGTCGAGCACGGCCTGCGTGCGCAGGCGCGCAGCGGCAACCTGCTGACCGGTCAGCTGTATGTGGAATTAGATTTCGTGCCGCACGCGCTGCCGGTGGCGTTCGATCCGAACGCCAAGCCGCTGATCATCCCCACGGTGGCCGGCAGCTTCGACAAGCTGCAGGAGCAGCTGGCCGAGATCGTCGACAAGGTCGACAAGATTCCGTTCGAAAGTATCGGCAAGAACCTGGACCAGACCCTGGCCGGGCTCAATGCCACGTTGAAGCAGGTCAACGGCCAGACCCTGCCGGAGTTCAAGACAACTCTGCAAGGCGTGCAGAAGACCATGGGCTCGGCCAGCGATGCGCTGTCCAGCGATTCGCCGCTGCAGCAGAACCTGGGCAGCACGCTGCAGGAATTGCAGCGCATGGCGCGTTCGCTGCGCGTGTTCACCGACTATCTGGATGGCCACCCGGAGGCGTTGATCCGCGGCCGTCGCCCGGACGCCAAACCCACCCCCGACACCACAACGCCGGCGGCTACCGAACCGCAGCCTGGGAGCAAGCCATGATTCGTACGGGAAGATGTCTGCTGGGTGTGGTCACGATGCTGGTTCTGGCGGCCTGCGCTTCGGCGCCACTGCATTACTACACACTGATTGCACCGGCTGGAGAGTCGGCCAATGGGGTCATCTCGGCAAGCCAGGCTGAGCCGTCGCTGCCATTCGAACTGTTGCCGGTCAGCATTCCGGCGCAGGTTGACCAGCCGCAACTGGTGGTACGCGAAGGCGGGCAGGGCGTCGCCTTGCTCAATGGCGAGCGCTGGATCGCGCCGCTAGGCGACGAGGTGCGCGGCGCCTTGTCGGCCGATCTAGCGCGTGAACTGCATAGCCAGGATGTCAGCGGCCTCCCCGGCAACGATAAACCGGTGTTGCGGATCAAGCTGGATCTGCGTCGTTTCGACTCGCAACCCGGCAGCTATGCCTTGATCGAGGGAACCTGGAGCGTGCGCCAGCTACATGGCGCCCAGGCCGGCATGCTGGCCTGTACCAGCCGGGTCAGCGTCGCCGTCGGGCCGGGCTACGCTGCGCTGGTGGAGGGGCACCAGCGCGCGATCGGCCAGCTGGCAGCGCAGATCGCCAGTGCGGCGCGTGCGCTTGGGAACGGGCAGGTGGCGGCGTGCCCGGCTGGATAAATCGCTTCAGGCTTGGCGCTGGGTCCGCGCTGGGCTAATCTGACCAGTTCACCGCGGCCGGCGCAGCCGGGCTGCGCAAATCGCATCATGGCGCCAGGAATCATGCAGGATATCCAAGACCCGAACACTCCGGAACAAGGCGCCGCTACTGATGGCTACCGGCCACAGTCGGTGGAAGCTGCCGCGCAGCAGTACTGGAATGCGCAGCATGCGTACGAGGTGAAGGAGGATTCCTCCCGGCCGAAGTTCTTCTGCTTGTCGATGCTGCCGTACCCGTCCGGCGCACTGCACATGGGCCACGTGCGCAACTACACCATCGGCGACGTGATCAGCCGCTACCAGCGCATGCAGGGCAAGAACGTGCTGCAGCCGATGGGCTGGGACGCGTTCGGCCTGCCGGCCGAGAACGCCGCGATCAAGAACAACACCGCGCCGGCGAAGTGGACCTACGCCAACATCGACCATATGCGCAGCCAGCTGAAGTCGCTGGGCTATGCGATTGACTGGACGCGCGAGTTCGCCACCTGCAAGCCGGACTATTACCGCTGGGAACAGTTGATGTTTACCCGCCTGCTGAAGAAAGGCATGGCGTACCGCAAGAACGCGGTGGTGAACTGGGATCCGGTCGACCAGACCGTGCTGGCCAACGAACAGGTGGTCGATGGTCGCGGCTGGCGCTCCGGCGCCGTGGTGGAGAAGCGCGAGATCCCGCAGTGGTTCCTGAAGATCACCGACTACGCACCGGAGCTGCTGGATGGCCTGGACACGCTGCCGGGCTGGCCGGATGCGGTCAAGACCATGCAGCGCAACTGGCTGGGTCGCAGCGAGGGTCTGGAAATCCACTTCGCAGTGCAGGGTGAGTCCGAACCGCTGAGCGTGTTCACCACCCGCCCCGACACGCTGATGGGCGTGACCTTCGTTTCGATTGCCGGGGAACATCCGCTGGCGCTGAAAGCGGCGCAGGGCAACGAAAAACTGGCTGCCTTCCTCGACGAGCTCAAGCATGGCGGCGTATCCGAAGCCGAGCTGGAGACCCAGGACAAGCGCGGCATGGATACCGGGTTGCGCGCGATCCATCCCATCAGCGGTGAACCGATCCCGGTGTGGGTCGCCAACTTCGTGTTGATGGGCTACGGCACTGGTGCCGTGATGGCAGTGCCGGCGCACGATCAGCGCGACTGGGAATTTGCACAGAAGTACAGTTTGCCGATCCGGATGGTGATCGTCGATCCATCGGTGATCGATGCACTGAATGAGATCGAGCATGACCTGTCGCAAGGCGTTGGCATCGATCCGATGCGCGCTGCCTTGCGTGGCCGCGAAAGCAACATGCAGGATATTTCCGCGCCGTTGCGCGTGGTCGAGGAATTCGAGCGACGCATTCTCGAAGATGCCGCATGGACGCCGCGCGGCGTGCTGGTGAATTCCGGTGAATATGACGGCATGGATTTCGCTCAGGCGCTGGATGCGCTGGCCAGACGCTTCGAGCGCAACGGTACCGGTTCACGCAGGGTCAACTGGCGCCTGCGCGACTGGGGTGTCAGCCGCCAGCGTTACTGGGGCTGCCCGATCCCGGTGATCTATTGCCCGAAGTGCGAAGCGGTGCCGGTGCCGGAAGACCAGTTGCCGGTGGTGCTGCCCGAGGACGTGGCGTTCTCCGGTGTGCAGTCGCCGATCAAGGCCGACCCGGAGTGGCGCAAGTGCGTGTGCCCGCAGTGCGGTGGTCCGGCCGAGCGCGAGACCGACACGTTCGATACCTTCATGGAATCGAGCTGGTACTACGCGCGCTACACCAGCCCCGGTGCGAATGCGCAGATCGACGAGCGCGCGAACTACTGGCTGCCGGTCGACCAATACGTCGGCGGCATCGAACACGCGATCATGCACCTGCTGTACTTCCGCTTCTATCACAAGCTGCTGCGCGACGCGGGCATGGTGCATTCGGACGAGCCGGCGCAGAACCTGCTGTGCCAGGGCATGGTGATCGCCGAGACGTTCTATCGCGACAACGCCGATGGTTCGAAGGACTGGATCAACCCGGCCGAGGTCGACGTGCAACGTGACGAGCGCGGTCGCGTCACGGGTGCGGTACTGCGCGCGGATGGTCAGCCGGTGCAGATCGGCGGCACCGAAAAGATGTCCAAGTCGAAAAACAACGGCATCGACCCGCAGACCATGGTCGGCAAGTACGGTGCCGATACCGTGCGGCTGTTCTCGATGTTCGCCGCGCCACCGGAGCAGTCGCTGGAATGGAGCGAGGCCGGCGTCGAAGGCATGGCGCGTTTCCTGAAACGGCTGTGGCGCGAGGTGACCACGCATGTGGCGAACCCCGATCATCCGGTCACCGATCCGTCGGCGCTGGATGCGGGCCAGAAGACGCTGCGCCGCCAGTTGCACGAGACGATCCAGAAGGTCGGCGACGATTTCGGTCGGCGCCATGCGTTCAACACCGCGATTGCCGCGCTGATGGAACTGCTCAACGCGCTGAACAAGTTCAGTGACCAGAGCGAGCAGGGCCGTGCGGTGCGTCATGAGGCGCTGGAAGCGATGGTGCTGCTGCTCAATCCGGTGGTGCCGCATATCAGTCATGCACTGTGGCAGACGCTTGGTCACGCCGAGACGGTGCTGGAGGATCAGCCGTGGCCCAGGGCAGACCCGGCCGCGCTGGTGCGCGACAGTGTCACCATGGCAGTACAGATCAACGGCAAGTTGCGCGCTACCATCGAGCTGGCTGCGAATGCCTCGAAGGAGGAGGCCGAGGCTGTGGCGCGAGCGCAGCCGCAGGTCCTGCATTTCCTGGAAGGCATGAGCGTGCGCAAGGTCATCGTGGTTCCCGGCAAGATCGTCAACATCGTCGCAGGATGAAATCCATGAGCTTCATGAAAGCGAGCCGCCTGTTCCAAGCTTCGCTGCTGTTGATATCGGCGCTCGCGCTGGCCGCGTGCGGTTTCCATTTGCGCGGGAGCGTGGCGTTACCGCCATCGATGCAGAAGATCCATCTCACCGTCACCGGTGGTGGCGAGTTCCCGCGCATGCTTTCGCGCGCGCTGGAGGTTTCCGGCGTCACCGTCGAGGACAAGGGTGGTCCGGGTATTGCGGAGCTGAACGTACCGGTGGCGGCGTTTGGTACCGACTCGCTGACCAACAGTGGGTATGTGCGCATCACTGAGTATTCAGTGCACTACCAGGTGCAGTTCAACGTGGCCGGAGCCGATGGTCAAGTGCTGATACCGCAGCAGAACATCAACATGTCGCGCGAATTCAGTTACGACGCTACCGACACCATCGGCAATGCCTCGCAAATCCAGCAGATACAGCACAGCCTCAACGACGACATGGTGCAGGCGATCCTGTTCCGCTTGCAGGCTGCCGGCAAACACGGGCTGGCCGTACCGGCGGGCGCCGCCAGCTCGCACTGATGCCGCTCAGTTCCGGCCAGTGGCAGAAGGCGCTGGCGGCTGACCGCCTGGCGCCGGTATACCTTCTCGCCGGCGAGGAGCTGCTGGTACTGGAGGCCGCCGACGCACTGCGCGCGCAGGCGAAGAAACTTGGCTACAGCGAACGCGAGGTGATTGACGTCACCCAGCATTTCGACTGGGATGATCTGGCGCGTTCCGCAGCCGGCATGTCGCTGTTCGCCACCCGCCGGCTGATCGACCTGCGCCTGCCTACCGGCCGCCCTGGCATCGATGGCGCCAAGGCGATCAACGCGTTCTGCGCCGATCCGCCGCCGGATGTCACTCTGTTGGTCACCGCGATGGAGTGGAGCAGCAAGCACGATGGTGCGTGGAGCAAGAAGCTTGACGCCAGCGGCACGATGGTGGTGTTCAATGCGCCGCGGCCGAACGAGTGGGGTGCGTGGATCGGTGCACGGCTAGCCTCGCGCGGGCTGTCCGCCACGCCCGATGCGATCGCTTTGCTCGCCGAGCGCGTCGAAGGCAACCTGCTGGCTGCCGCGCAGGAAATCGACAAGCTCGCCATCTTGCACCGGCAGGGTCGCATCGATGCGACCGAGATGGAAAACCTGGTCGCCGATAGTGCCCGCTACGATGTGTTCAAGCTCACTGATGCCGCCTTCGTCGGCGACGGCGCGCGCGCGTTGCGCATCCTCGCCGGGCTGCGTTCCGAAGGCGACGAATTGCTCGCGTTGATGGGCTGGCTGGTCAATCAACTGCAACTGGCACTGCGCCTCGCCAACGCGCATGACCTTGCGGCCCAGTTCCGCGCCGAACATCTATGGCAGGCGCGCGAGACTTTGTTCCGCCAGGCGTTGCGTCGTGCGCCGCGGGATCACTGGCTGCAATGCCTCGCTCGTGCTTCACGCATCGACCGCATGGTCAAGGGTCGTGAGACCGGCAACCCATGGCAAGAGGCCGAGCGGTTGATCGCCGCGATCGCCGAACCGCGCGCGGCCAAGGCGCTGGCATGACAATCTCCTTTCCCTGCCAGCAGGGGAGGGTCGGGGAGGGGTAAGGCTCTTGCCACAGACAACAATCAAACCGCTCGCCATCTTCGGTGGCACCTTCGACCCGGTGCATCTGGGCCACCTCAGTGTGGCGTGGGAGGCGTCCGAGCTGCTCGACGCGGAAGTGCGGCTGATGCCGGCCAGCGTGCCGCCGCATCGAGCGCCGCCGATGGCCTCGGCTGTGCAGCGTGTGGCGATGCTGCGCGCTGCGCTGCAGGGACAATCACGTCTGACGCTGGATACCCGTGAGCTGGAACGCAGCGGGCCGTCCTACACGATCGATACCCTGATCGAGCTGCGCGCGGAGCAGGGCGAGCGTCCGCTGGTGCTGCTGATCGGTGCCGATGCGTTCGCCGGACTGCCGGGCTGGCATCGCTGGCGCGAGCTGTTCGAGGTGGCGCATATCGGCGTACTGAGTCGGCCGGGCGTGGAGGCTGAGCTTCCGGGTGAGCTGCAGCAGGTGGTCGCGAACCGGCGTGTGCAGAAGGCCGCCGCGTTGCGCCATACCGCCGCCGGCAAGCTGATCGAGCTGGCAGTCACCCCGCTGGAAATCTCTGCCACCCGTATCCGCGAACTGCTCGTTGAGGGGCGCGATCCGCGTTATCTGCTGCCGGCGGGGCTGTTCGACGATCCGGGATTGTTGGCGCCATACCGTCGTTGAGTCGCGAGTAGGAGGAAGTCTTCGCGCTCCCTGAATCCCCTTCCGGTGCTGTGCCCGATCACACACCGCTCGCCAGTTGCTCCTGCACCTCATTGATCGAATCGCGGATACGTTTGCTGAAGACCGAATCCTCGTGATGGATCAGCACCAGCCGTTCGGTGGCGCGGGTCATCGCCACGTACAGCAGGCGCGCTTCATGCGCCTCGTCTTCGCCGGCCTTGGGCATCTGGCCGAGGTGGGGAATGATCACCAGCGGGAATTCCAGACCCTTGCTGGAGTGCATGCTGATCAGCTTTACGCTGTCCTTGACCAGGAATAGTGAGCCCTTGCCACCCTTGTCGTCGGCGAGACGGCAGGCGAAATCGGCCTGTTCCAGCGCGGCGCGCAGCTTCTCGCCCTGCCAGTTGAAACGGTAGATCACCGCAATGTCATCAAGGTGACGGCCATGCGCCAGTTCGTCACGGATCTGGCTGACCAGGGTGGCGAGTTCCGCGCCGGCACTGTCAGCGCGGATCAGCTCAGGTACTGCACCGCGCCGCCCTGCACTTTCCGGTGCGATCAGCGGCACGCCATCGTCCTCACCGGCCTGCGCATCGAGCAGTTCGCTGGCGAATGCACGGGCGACCGAAAGGATCTCCAGCGTGTTGCGATAGTTGAGCTTGAGGATGGTGGTGCGACCCTGTGCCTGCACACCGAGGCTTTTCCAGGTGAACTTGCGCCGGTTGGTGCTGCCGTTGATGTTCTGCGCGTCGTCATACAGCACCAGCAGCGAGTTGGTGCTGGGGTCGATCATCTGCACGATCAGTTTGTACCAGTCCGGCTCGAAATCGTGACCCTCGTCGACCAGCACCGCACCGTACTGGAAACGCGGGATCTGGCCGCGCTCGACGCCATCGATCACCCGCTGCACCATCTGTTCGAAGAAGTCCTTGCTGCCTTGCTCCGGCAGTTCGACATGGTAGGCGGTGAGCATCTTCCGGCACCACTTGTGGAAGTTGTAGACCTGCACTTTCTCGCTGAGGCCGCGCTCGCCGATCAGCTGATCTAGCCGCGCCGCCAGTGTCTTGTTGTAGCAGAGCACCAGGATCGGTTTGGACAGCTCGCGCGCCAGCTGCATCGCGCGGAAACCGAGGATCATCGTCTTGCCGGAGCCGGCAACGCCGTGGATGATCCGGTGCTCGTCACCGAGCGAACGCGCCAGCTGCTCCTGCTGCGCGTCCATTACCTTGACCAGGTCGGGGATTTCCAGCGACTTGGTCACGCCGGTCGCGCTGCTGTCGAACAGACCGAACTGGCCCTCGCCCGGCGCCACGCGGATTTCCGGAAACAGGTGCCAGCGCACCCGGTCGATCTGCGGCAGGGTCAGGGCAGTGGGGAATACCTGCGGGAACATCGCCCACAGCTTTTCCTGGAAGGCTTCGGAATCGACCGTTTCATAAATCTCGTCGCGGCAGATCGCCAGGTGCCCGGGAATCACCACTTCGAGGTCGCCATCGACGAACTGCTGGCGGCTGATGTTGGCCAGCACCACGCCGTATGCCCACGGCATCACCAGCTTGCCGGCATGACGGCTGGACGGCGGATGACGCAGTGCAGGATCGCGCTCCAGCACCACGCCGATTTCCAGTGCATACGCACGGGCCTGCAGTAGCGGGTTGTTTTCCTTGACCAGGCCGCGCTCGGTGACCAGGGTGAACTGGGTGCTGTCGGCGTGACGGATGGTGTCCGCCTTCCAGTCCTTCACCTCCAGCACCAGCATGCCGCGGCGCGGATGGAACACCACGAAATCCGGGCGCTGTTGCTTCAACCCGATCGGCACGTCGTACCACAGCAGGTAATCGTCCTCGAGTTTCTGTTCCAGTCGTTCGGAAAAGCGTTTCTCGCCACCGGTCATGCGTGGCAGGCAACTGTTGCGGGTCGGAATGAGTGTTGCCACAGGCGCCCCTGGCTGACGTATCTAGTCGACGTTAGCCGATAGGGCGGAGCTGTCAATGCCGGGCGCAATGCAGCGGTTCCCGGACATGCTGGAGGCATGTCCGGGAACGGATCTACGCCCAGTGCTGCAACTGCTCCACTGGCACGTCCATGCGCCGGCAGGCGCGGCTGGCGATGCCGTCCTTCAGTGCGGCGCGAAAGACGGGCGCGACGGTCCACAACGCGTGGGCCGCCAGTCGTGCCTGGCGCTGCTGCCATGGTGTGCGGCCGAGCAGTTCTGTCGCCCATTCCGGCAGCAGGGCAGCGCCGGCGTGCAGGAACAGATCGCGCGACAGTCCCGCCGCCGGTACCGGCAGACGTACCTGCGCCAGCAGTTCGAGTACCACGCGCGAGCGTTCGGTATAGGCCAGTTCGGGCTGGATGCGCTGGAAGTAGTCGTTGACGGCCTGTTCCGAGGCGGGTACCGCGCGGGCGCCCAGCGCTTCGGCAATCCGCCGCACCTCGTCGTAATAGCGATCGGCCGCATCCGCCGGAAGGGTGGCATGGCTGTAGCGGCGATAACCCTGCAGGAAGCTGTACGCCTCGGTGACATGTACCCAGGTCAGCAGCTCGGGATCGTCCGCGGCATATGGACGTCCATCTTCAGCATGGCCGGTGATGTGCGTGTGGATCTGCCGCACATGTTCGATCAGCGCCTCGGTCTGCGCGCGCGGTGCGTAGGTGGTGCCGCCGACAAACGCGGTGGTGCGACGCAAGCGTCCGAGCAGGTCGCCGCGGAAATTGGAGTGATCCCACACGCCGGCCAACGCCAGCGGATGCAGGGTCTGCAAGGTCAGTGCGGCCAGGCCCCCGGCCAGCATGCCGGGGAAATCCGAGTGCACGCGCCAGGTCGCGCTGTCCGGCCCGAACAGGCCCGGATCGCCGTGCGGATGGTCGTAATCGATGCTGCCGGTTTGGGCGCGCGGGAAGGCGCTGAGCACCCAATGCCGGATCGCGGCGCGCAACGGGCGGATCGGTTCGCGGGCGATACGGGTGAGGAAATTCGGCGGCGAGGGCATGCGCCAAGTCTAACGTGGCGCCACGCCCATGCCGCCGATAAGGTGTTTCACGTATCCAGCGTCGCATCCAGCGTGATGGCGGCCTTGAGCACCTTGGAGACGGGACAGCCTTCTTTGGTCGCCTGTGCGATCTTTGCAAACGTGGCCGCATCCGTGCCGGGCACCTTGGCCTTGCAGGTGAGCTGCACGGCCGTGATCGAGAAGCCGTCGCCATCCTTGTCCAGCGTCACCACCGCCTTGGTATCGATGCTGTCGGCGGTGAGCCCGGCATTGCCGAGCCCGAGCGAGAGCGCCATCGAATAGCAGCCGGCATGGGCGGCGGCGATCAATTCTTCCGGATTGGTGCCAGGGCCGTCCTCGAAGCGGGACTTGAAGCCATACGGCGCCTCGCGCAACACGCCGGTTTCGGTCGAGATGCTGCCTTGGCCGTCCTTGATGCCGCCGGACCAGTGGGCGGATGCGGATTTCTTCATGGGATTCTCCTGCGAGACGGTAGTGGACCAGCGGGCAGTGTGGTGGTTGGCTCATGCAGGCCGCGCGAAGGGATCGGCGAGTCGGCTTCACCTCCGATTACCGCCAGCAGGCCGTATGCTTGGCGCTTGTCATGTCCGTGTCGGAGATCGCATGTCGTTTGCCATTCATCACGATCGCGCTGCGCATCGCTTCGAAACGCAGGTGGACGGCGTGCATTGCGAACTCGACTACACCCTGGTGGGTGGCGTGCTGACGATCACCCACACCGGGGTGCCGAGTGAAGTGGGCGGACGCGGCATCGCCTCGGCGCTGGTGCAGGCAGCCATGGATACGGCGCGTGCCGAAGGCTGGAAGGTGGTGCCGGCCTGTTCGTATGCCTCGGTATGGATCACGCGGCATCCGGAGTATCAGGATTTGTGCCGGTGAAACTCCCGCTATCATCGCCCTGTTGCCGGTCGCCGAGCCGGACATTTCGGAGGTTGCGTGCTTCAATGTGATGATCCATCTATGGCCACCATGACGGTGTTGCCGTTCGCGGCGTCCGCGTGGTGGTGTGCATGAGCAACGCATCCCCATCCGATGATGCAAACGTAGCCGCACAGTCCCGGCCCAGGAAACGCCGTTGGCGGCCATTTCATTTCATCAAAGTCCGGCCGCGAATGATCGTGTCATTGACGATCTTCATCATCACCAGTGCGTTGCTGGTGGCAGGCGGATTGCGGCCAACCATCGCGATATTGCTGGGGTTCGACTTGGGTGCCCTGGTGTTTCTCGGCATTCTGGCGCGGATGTTCAATCAGGCCTCGCCGACGAGTATGCGCAGCCAGGCGCGGGAGCAGGACACCGGGCGCTGGGGCGTCCTGTGGAGTGGCGTGGTGCTGTCGACTGTGGTGCTGGTGGCGTTGAGCAATGAGTTGCATGCGGCCAAGGCAGGCGGTGCGCTGGCGATCGGGGTCGGCGCGCTCAGCGTGGTGCTGAGTTGGCTGTTCCTCAACACCATGTTCGCGATGCACTACGCGCATGGCTTCTATGGCGATTTCGGCGACAAGCACTCCGGACTGGATTTCCCCGACACTGCAGAACCGGATTACTGGGATTTCGCCTATTTCGCGATCGTGATCGGCATGACGTTCCAGGTTTCCGACGTGCAGATCACCAGCCGTTACCTGCGTCGCGTTGCGTTGCTGCACAGCGTGATCGCGTTCTTCTTCAACGTGTTCATCATCGCGATCACGGTGAATATCGTGGCCGGGCTGGGCGGTGGCTAGGCCGGCACGATGTAACCGTCGGCAAACGGGCGGCGAATGAATCGGCGGGACGGTATCAGCGTCCTCTTTCCTTCTCTTTCAAGGGCCACTCCGATGAACGCACCCGCTGCCTTTCTTCTCGCTACTGCCATGACCTGCGGCCTGGCCACCACGGCCGTGTTTGCCCAGGACGCGATGCCCGCCAGTGCCAGCACGACGATGTCGCACGACGCCATGCAGAAGGCGCCCATGAAATCTGATTCGATGAAGTCCGGCTCGATGAAGATGGACGCATCGAAGTCGAACATGATGCACACGGACGCCATGAAGCCCGCCGCCATGAAGTCCGATGCGATGAAAAAAGACTCGATGAAGAAGGACGACAGTGCGATGAGCTCCGGCGGCTGAGAAGTCCCATGGCCGCTGGCGAAGGTGTCGCTATGGCGGCGCTCCGCCGGCGGCACTGCTTCACTTCTTCCAGACCCGGCGACAGCGGATACTTGGCATCCATCCGTTGCAGGCCATCACGCATGAACTCGCCCTTCGCCAGTCGCATCGGCATCGAGCATCCGCTGATCCAGGCGCCGATGTCCGGCTCGACGCCACCAGCCCTGGTAGCGTCCGTATCGAATGCGGGCGGACTGGGTTCGCTGGGTGCCGGTTATCTCGAGCCGCAGGCGATCCTCGATCAGGCGGCGCAGATACGCGCACTGGGCGACCAGCCTTACGCGATCGGCCTGTTCGTGCTGCCGGATGAATTCGAGGCCGACATGGCGGCCGTGGCGAAGGCGCGCGAGCAACTCGATGCGCTGATGGCGCAGGAAGGTCTCGATGTCCGCACCAACCTGCCGACACGCTGGGCGCCGCGTTTTTCCGATCAGTTCGCCGCCCTGTGCGAGGCACGCCCGGCGGTGGCGAGTTTTGCATTCGGCGTGATCAGTCCGGCGCAGTTGCGCGAGCTGCGCCAGCGCGACATTTACGTGATCGGCACCGCCACCACGGTGGCCGAAGCGCGCGCCTGGGCCGAAGGCGGCGCGGATGCCGTCTGCGTGCAGGGCGCCGAGGCTGGTGGCCATCGCGGCACCTTCCTGCACGAGGCCGAGGACGCCATGATCGGCCTGTTCGCCCTGCTGCCGCTTACCGTGCGCGCGCTGGGGGATGTTCCGGTGATTGCCGCCGGCGGCATCATGGATGGCCGCGGCATGCTTGCAGCGGAAATCCTCGGTGCGGCGGCCAGCCAGCTGGGTACCGCTTTCCTTGCCTGCCCGGAATCTTCGGCGGCCGAGGCGTGGAAGCAGGATCTGCCTCGGGTCGAGGAACACCAGGTCACCACCATCCGGGGTTTCTCCGGGCGCGCCGCCCGGGGCCTGCGCAACCGTTTTGTCCAGGCCATGCCGGAAGCCGCGCAGGGACTGCCGTATCCAGTGCTGAACGCGCTCACCGCACCATTGCGCCGGGCTGCCGCCGCCGCCGGGCGGGGCGACCTGCTGTCCGAATGGTGCGGGCAGGCCGCTGGCTTGGTACGCCCTCAGCCGGCGGCCGAGCTGGTGGCGCGCCTGATGCACGAGTACCGGCTGGCCAGACGGATGCCGGTGCCCTGAGGAGCGCCCGAAGCACCCTTGACGGCAGGCGGTTATACTGCGCCCGCGCCATTTTGCGCTGCGATCACGCATTGAGGCTCCTCCTCTTGAGTACTGCCCGTACGAACAAGTCCGTCACCACGGCCACCCTGCGCAAGTCCGTCATCGACGCGCTGGAAGAATTGAAAGCCAAGGACGTTCGCGAGATCGACGTTCGCGGCAAGACCTCCATCGCCGA
>Ga0302314_10002365_pt1 | contig 35021 bp, 36 predicted proteins | sample III_Palsa_N2_3_FD_200533 | JGI IMG/M metagenome (GOLD analysis project Ga0302314, IMG submission 200533) | Peat permafrost microbial communities from Stordalen Mire near Abisko, Sweden - III_Palsa_N2_3 | ecosystem: Environmental > Terrestrial > Soil > Palsa > Peat permafrost | place: Sweden...
TGAACCGCCCCGGCCGACCTGCCCGCCCTCCTCGAGGGTTCCGGCGTCGTCGTCGTCCGGCTCCTGGGCGGCCGCCGCAGCTGGGAAGAGGGCCTGGCCGCGGTCCTGGCCAGCGGCCTGCCCACCGTGGTGCTCAGCGGCGAGCCCGCCCCCGACGCCGAGCTGATGTCGCTGTCCACCGTCCCCGCCGGGGTCGCGGCGCAGGCCCTCGCCTACCTGCGCGAAGGCGGCCCGGACAACCTCGGGCAGCTGGCCCTGTTCCTGTCCGACACGATCCGCCTCACCGGCGAGGGGTTCGAACCCCCACAAGCGCTGCCGGCCAGCGGCGTCCACGGGCAGCGAGAACAGCTGCCCGACCGCCCCACCGTCGGCATCATCTTCTACCGCGCTCACGCGGTCAGCGGGAACACGGCCTTCGTCGACGCCCTCGCGGACGCGGTCGAGGCCCAGGGCGCCAACGCCCTGCCGGTGTTCTGCGGCTCGCTGCGCTCGGCCGACGAGTCCGTCTACAAGACGCTCAACGCGGTAGACGCGCTGATCGTGACCGTGCTCGCGGCCGGCGGTACGGTCGCGGCCAACGCCAGCGCGGGCGGCGACGAGGACGCCTGGGACGCCGGCGCCCTGACCGAGCTCGACGTGCCGGTACTCCAGGCGCTGTGCCTCACGTCATCCCGTAAAACCTGGGGCGCGTCGAGCGCGGCGCTCACCCCGATGGACGCGGCCATGCAGGTGGCGGTGCCCGAGTTCGACGGCCGCCTGATCACCGTGCCGTTCTCCTTCAAGGAATCAGGCGAAGACGGCCTGCCCGAGTACGTCGCCGACCCCGAGCGCGCGGCCCGGGTGGCGGGCATCGCGGTCGGCCACGCCCGGCTGCGCCACGTCCCGCCGGCCCGCCGCCGCCTGGTGATCATGCTGTCGTCCTACCCGACCAAGCACTCCCGGGTCGGCAACGCCGTCGGCCTCGACACCCCGGCCTCCGCCGTCGCCCTGGTCGCCGCGCTGCGCGAAGCGGGCTACGGCATCAGCGACGATTTCCCGAACGACGGCGACACGCTCATCGCCAAGCTCATCGCGGCCGGCGGGTACGACACCGAGTGGCTCACCGAGGACCAGCTGGCCCAGGCGCACATCCGGATCCCGGTCAAGCAGTACAAAGACTGGTTCGCCGAGCTGCCCGCTGACCTGGCCCAGTCCATCACGAACAGCTGGGGCGAACCGCCCGGCACCCTCTACACCGAAAGCGACTCCGTTGTCGTCGCGGGCCTGCGGTTCGGCAACGTGACCGTGATGATCCAGCCGCCCCGCGGCTTCGGCGAGAACCCGGTCGCGATCTACCACGACCCGATCCTGCCGCCCTCGCACCACTACCTGGCCGCCTACCGGTGGGCGGAGAAGACCTTCGGCGCGCACGCCATCATCCACCTCGGCAAGCACGGCACCCTGGAGTGGCTGCCGGGCAAGGGCCTCGGCCTGTCCGCCGGCTGCGCCCCCGACGCGGTGCTCAGCAACCTGCCGCTCATCTACCCGTTCATCGTCAACGACCCGGGCGAGGGCACCCAGGCCAAACGCCGCGGCCACGCCACCATCATCGACCACCTCATCCCGCCGATGGCCCGGGCCGACAGCTACGGCGACCTCGCCAAACTCGAGCAGCTCCTGGACGAGTACGCCACGGTCAGCGCGCTCGACCCGGCCAAGCTCCCGGTCGTGCGCGCCCAGATCTGGGACCTGATCCAGGCGGCCGAGCTCCACCACGACCTGCACCTGGAGGCGTCTCCCGGCGCGGACGAGTTCGACGACTTCGTGCTGCACGTCGACGGCTACCTGTGCGAGGTCAAGGACGCGCTGATCCGCGACGGCCTCCACATCCTCGGCCTCGCCCCGCACGGCGAGCAGCTCAACGCCACCGTCCTGGCCGTGCTCCGGGCCGCCCAGGTCTGGGGCGGCCGGGCCGCGCTGCCCGGCCTGCGGACCGCTCTCGCCGCCCATCTCGGCGTCGAGGAGGACGGCCTGAACGCCACCGACCTCCTGGAGACGACCGCCGCCCGCCTGGTCGACGCCCTCGCCGCCACTGGCTGGGACCCGGCCAAGGCCCCGGCCGTCACCGCCGACATCCTCGACAACGCCACCCCCAAGGATGTCGTCGCGATCCTCGCGTTCGCCGCGACCGAGGTCGCTCCGCGCCTGGCCCGCACCACCGACGAGATCACCAATACGCTGCGCGCACTCGACGGCCGCTACATCCAGGCCGGCCCGTCCGGGTCGCCGACCCGCGGCCTGGTCAACACCCTGCCGACCGGCCGCAACTTCTACTCCGTCGACCCCAAGGCCATCCCGTCGGGCAACGCCTGGCAGACCGGCCACGCCCTGGCCGAGTCGCTGATCGCCCGGCACCTGGCCGACACCGGCAGCTACCCGCGCTCGGTCGGCCTCACCGTGTGGGGCACCTCGGCGATGCGCACCCAGGGCGACGACATCGCCGAGGTCCTCGCGCTCATCGGCTGCCGTCCGGTCTGGGACGACGCCTCCCGCCGGGTGACCGGCTTCGCGATCACCCCGCAATCGGAGCTGGCAAGGCCGCGGATCGACGTCACCGTCCGCATCTCCGGCTTCTTCCGCGACGCGTTCCCGCACGTCATCGCCCTGCTCGACGACGCCGTCCGAGCCGTCGCCGACCTTGACGAGCCACCCGAGGACAACTACCTGAAGAAGCACGCCGACGAGGACACCGAACAGCACGGCGACCGGCGGCGGGCCACCACCCGGATCTTCGGCTCCAAGCCGGGCGCCTACGGGGCCGGCCTGCTGCCGCTGATCGACGCGGGCAACTGGCGCAGCGACGCCGACCTGGCCGAGGTCTACGCGGTCTGGGGCGGCTACGCCTACGGCCGCGACCTCGACGGCCGCGAGGCCCGCGCCGACATGGAGACCAGCTTCCGCCGGATCGCCGTCGCGGCCAAGAACGCCGACACCCGCGAGCACGACATCGCCGACTCCGACGACTACTTCCAGTTCCACGGCGGCATGGTCGCGATGGTCCGCCACCTCACCGGCGAAGCCCCCGCCGCCTACATCGGCGACAGCGCCGTCCCGGCCAGCGTCCGCACCCGCACCCTGGCCGAGGAGACCAAGCGGGTCTTCCGCTCCCGGGTCGTCAACCCCCGCTGGCTGGCCGCGATGAGCAGGCACGGCTACAAGGGCGCGTTCGAGCTGTCCGCGACCGTGGACTACCTGTTCGGCTACGACGCCACCGCCGGGGTCGTCGACGACTGGATGTACAAGCAGCTGGCCGGGTCCTACGTGTTCGACGACCAGGTCAGCGACTTCATGCGGCAGTCCAACCCGTGGGCGCTGCGCGACATCGCCGGCCGTCTGCTCGAAGCGGCCAGCCGGGGCATGTGGGCGGCGCCGCCGCCGGACGTCATCGAGCGGCTGCAGGCCGTCTACCTGGAACTCGAAGGCGAACTCGAAGGCGAGGTACCGCAGTGACCGCGAGCGGATTCCCGTTCAGCGCCGTCGTCGGCATGGACGACCTGCGGCTGGCCCTGGTGCTCAACGCCGTGTCGCCGGCGATCGGCGGCGTCCTCGTCCAGGGGGAGAAGGGCACGGCCAAGTCCACCATGGTCCGCGCCCTGGCCGCCGTCCTGCCCGACGTCCAGGTCGTCACCGGCTGCCGTTTCAGCTGCGCCCCGGCCGCCCCCGACCCCGACTGCCCCGACGGCCCGCACGAGCCCGGGACCCCGGCCCTCACCCGGCCGTCCCGCCTGGTCGAGCTCCCGGTTGGCGCGACCGAGGACCGCCTCGTCGGCGCCCTCGACATCGAGCGGGCGCTCACCGAGGGCGTCAAGGCCTACGAACCCGGCCTCCTCGCCGCCGCCCACCGCGGCGTCCTCTACGTCGACGAGGTCAACCTGCTCCACGACCACCTCGTTGACCTGCTGCTCGACGCCGCCGCCCTCGGCACCTGCTACGTCGAGCGCGAAGGCGTCTCGGTCCGACACGCGGCCCGGTTCCTGCTCGTCGGCACCATGAACCCCGAGGAAGGCGAGCTGCGGCCCCAGCTCCTCGACCGGTTCGGCCTCACCGTGGAGGCCGCCGCCCCTCGTCAGCCACAACCGCGGGCCGAGGTCGTCCGCCGTCGCCTGGCCTACGACGACAACCCGAAAGCCTTCAGCGCCGCCTGGGCCGACGAGGAAACCGACCTCGCCCGGCGGATCGCCGACGCCCGCCGCCGCCTGCCCGAGGTGATACTGCCCGACCCCGCTCTGCGGCAGGTCGCCTCGGTCTGCGCCGCGTTCGGCGTCGACGGCCTGCGCGCCGACCTGGTCACCGCCCGGGCCGCGATGGCCCACGCCGCCTGGGAGGGCCGGACCGAGGTCACCGCCACCGACATCCGCGTCGCGGCCCGGCTCGCCCTCCCGCACCGCCGCCGGCGCCAGCCGTTCGACGCCCCCGGCGTCCCCGACGACGAGCTCGACCGCGCCCTCGCCGAGGCCCTGGCCGACGACGATCCCGACGATGACGACGATCCCGACGGCGGCGGAAAAGACCCAAGCCAACCCCCGACCATCAGTGCGAACGAACCCGGGATGACTCCCACCGACCCCGCCAACCGTGGCCAGCAGGCCGGCCAGGACGCCAGCCACCGCGACCCCGCCGGCCAGCACGAAGACCCCGCCAGCGAAGGCGGCGGAAACCGTCACGACCCCGCCCGCGGCGACAGCCAGCCCCATCCCGACGCCACCAGCGACCACGGCGACCGCGACGGAGGCCGGGAGCTGCCCGCCGCACCGCCCGGCTCGGTGTTCCGGGTCAAGCGCCTCGACCTGCCGGGCGCCGGCCTGGGCGCCCCCGGGCGCCGTTCCCGGTCCCGGGCCGGCACCGGCCGGGTGACCGGGTCGCAGCCGCCGCGAGGGAGGCTCGCCCGCCTCCACCTGGCGGCCACGATCGCCGCCGCGGCCCCGCACCAGCTAGCCCGGGGCCGGACGGCGTCGTCCGCGCGGCTCGAGGTCCGCCGCGACGACCTGCGCGAGGCCCGGCTCGAGGGCCGGGAGAGCAACCTCGTCCTGTTCGTGGTCGACGCCAGCGGCTCCATGGCCGCCCGGTCGCGGATGGGCGCGGTCAAGGGCGCGGTCCTGTCCCTGCTCATCGACGCCTACCAGCGCCGGGACAAGGTCGGCATGGTGACCTTCCGCGGCAGCGGCGCCCAGCTCCTGCTCCCGCCCACCTCCTCGGTCGAGGCGGCCGCCGCCCGCCTGGCCGCCCTGCCCACCGGCGGCCGCACCCCCCTGGCCGCCGGGCTGCTCCGCGCCCGCGACGTGCTCCGCACCGAGCGGCTCCGCGACCCGCGCCGCCGGCCGCTGCTGGTCATCGTCACCGACGGCCGGGCCACCGGCGGCCCCGAACCCCTGGTGAACGCGCACCGGGCCGCCGCCCTGCTCGCCGCCGAGGGCACCGCCAGCGTGGTCGTCGACTGCGAAACCGGCCTGGTCAGGCTCGGGCTCGCGGCCACCCTCGCCGCCACCTTGCGCGGTGCCGTCCTCGAGCCGGCCGAGCTCGCGGCCGGGCCCCTGGCCGACTCCGTCCGGATGATCGGGGGGCTCCGCGAGGGCGCCCCCTCGAGCCGGCACCGCGGAAAGGCCGCCTGATGCCGCAGGGAAAGCCGCTCACCGTCCCCGACGACGGGCTCACCACCCGGCAGCGCCGCCAGCGGCCGCTGCTCGTCGTGCACACCGGCGAGATGAAGGGCAAGTCCACCGCCGCGTTCGGCCTCGCCCTGCGGGCCTGGAACCAGGGCTGGCCCATCGGCGTCTACCAGTTCGTCAAGAGCGCCAAGTGGAAGACCGGCGAGGAATCCGCGTTCCGCGCCCTGGCCCGCGTCCACGCCGAGACCGGCGAGGGCGCCCCGGTCAGCTGGAACAAGATGGGCGAAGGCTGGTCGTGGATCCGCAAGACCGGCAGCGACGCCGACCACGCGGCCGACGCCGCCGAAGGCTGGGAGCAGGTCAAGCGGGACCTCGCCGCGCAGGCCTACCGGTTCTACGTGCTCGACGAGTTCACCTACCCGATGAAGTGGGGCTGGGTCGACGTCGACGACGTGGTCGCCACCCTGGCCGGCCGGCCGGGGGCGCAGCACGTGGTCATCACCGGGCGTAGCGCCGACCCCCGCCTGGTCGAGGCGGCCGACCTGGTCGTGCACATGACCAAGGTCAAGCACCCGATGGACGCCGGGCAGAAGGGACAGGGCGGCATCGAATGGTGAAGCGCGAATGGTGAGCCTGCCCCGTCTGGTCGTGGGGGCGCCCGCGTCCGGGCACGGCAAGACCACGATCGCCACCGGGCTGATGGCCGCGCTGCGGGCCCGCGGCCTGGCGGTATCCGGGCACAAGGTCGGGCCCGACTACATCGACCCTGGCTACCACGCCCTCGCCACCGGCCGCCCTGGCCGCAACCTCGACCCGGTGCTGTGCGGCGAGCAGCTGATGGCCCCGCTGCTGCTGCACGCCACATCCGGCGCCGACCTCGCGGTCATCGAGGGCGTCATGGGCCTCTACGACGGCCGCGGCACCACCAGCGAAGGCTCCACCGCCCACGTCGCCGCCCTCCTAGGCGCGCCGGTCCTGCTCGTCGTCGACGCCACCGCCCAGGGCCGCTCGGTCGCCGCCCTGGTCACCGGCTTCGCCGCCTACGACCAGGCGATCCGCATCGGCGGGGTGGTACTCAACCGCGTCGGCAGCCCCCGCCACGAGGAGATCCTCCGCGCCGCCCTCGCCGAGACCGGGATCCCGGTCCTCGGCGTCCTCCGCCGCGATGAGGCGATCGCCGCCCCCTCCCGCCACCTCGGCCTGGTCCCCGCGGCCGAACGCCAGCCCGCCGCCTCCACCGCCGTCCACCGCCTCGCCGCCCTCGTCGAGGGGTCCGTCGACCTGGACGCGGTAGTCGCCCTCGCCCGCACCGCCGCCCCCCTCACCGCCCACGCCTGGGACCCGCACGCGGCCATAGCTACCGCCGTTTCCCCAGCTCAAGACCCACCTCCGTCACCGGGACGACGGCCGGTGATCGCGGTCGCCGGCGGCGCCGCGTTCACCTTCGGCTACGCCGAGACAGCCGAGCTGCTCGCCGCGGCCGGCGCGGACGTCGTCCCCGTGGACCCGCTGCGCGACGAGGCGCTGCCGCCGGGCACCGCCGCCCTGGTCATCGGCGGCGGCTTCCCCGAGGAGTACGCCGCCGGCCTGTCGGCCAATCAGGCGCTGCGCGCCGCCGTGGCCCGGCTCGCCGCGTCCGGTGCGCCGGTCCTGGCCGAATGCGCGGGCCTGCTCTACCTCGCCCGGGAACTGGACGGCGCCCCCATGTGCGGGGTGCTGCCGGTCACCGCGCGGATGACCGGCCGCCTCACCCTCGGCTACCGGGACGCGGTCGCGGCCGCCGACTCGGTGCTCGCGCCCGCCGGCCTGGCCGTCCGCGGCCACGAGTTCCACCGCACCACCGCCTCACCGGACGCCTCGGCCCCGCCCGCGTGGACCCTGGGCGGACGGGACGAGGGCTTCGCCCACGGCTCCGTGCACGCCTCCTACCTGCACCTGCACTGGGCGGGCCAGCCCGGGATCGCCGCCCGGGTCGTGGCCGCGGCCGCCCGGGAGATGACGTATCGGTGAACCGGGAGATGATGCATCGGTGAATGTGAAGACACTGGTGGGTGTGGGCGTTGGCCCGGGCGACCCAGAACTGGTCACGGTGAAGGCGGTCCGGCTGCTGCAAGACGCCGACCTGGTCCTCGTCCCCGTCCTTGACCTGGGGGAGCGGGGCCGGGCCGAGGCGACGGTCCGGGCCAACGTCAGCCACGACCGGATCAGGCGGGTCGTCTTCGCGCTGAACGAGCGGACCGACCGCCGCCGCCGGGAGGCCGCCTGGGACGCCGCCGCCGCCGAGACCGCGGCCGCGTTCGCGGCCGGCGCCGGCCTGGTCGCGTTCGCCACCCTCGGCGACCCGAACGTCTACTCCACCTTCACCTACCTGGCCGCCAGCGTCCGCGCCCTCGTCGCGGGCCTGACCGTCACCACCGTGCCCGGCATCACCGCCATGCAGGACCTCGCGGCCCGCAGCGGCACCGTGCTCTGCGAGGGCACCGAGACCCTGACGCTGCTGCCGCTCACCGCCGGGATCGACGCCTTCCGGGCCGCGCTCGCCGGCCACGACACCGTGGTCGGCTACAAGAGCGGCCGGCACCTGCCCCAGGTACTGGCCGCGGTCCGGGAGGCCGGCCGCCTGGACGGGGCCGTCCACGGCGCCTGCCTCGGGCTGCCCGATGAGGACATCCGCCCCGCCGCCGAGGTCACCGGGACCGCGGCCTACCTGTCCGTGCTCGTCGTCCCGAGCAAGCGAACAACCCGTGGAGGAAAGCTGTGACCCGCGCCAAGGTCTGGTTCGTGGGCGCCGGCCCCGGCGCCGCCGACCTGCTCACCCTGCGGGCGGCCGCCGTCATCGCCGCCGCCGACGTGGTGATCTGGGCGGCCAGCCTGGTCCACCCCGACGTCCTCAAGCACGCCCGGCCCGGCGCGGAGATCATCGACTCCGCCGTGCGGCCCCTGGAAGGCGTCCGGCCCCTGTACGAGCGCGCCCTGGCGGACGACCTGGTCGTCGCGCGCATCCACTCCGGCGACCCGGCGCTGTGGGGCGCGGTCCAGGAACAGCGGGAAATCTGCGACGGGCTCGGCCTCGCGCACGAGACCGTGCCCGGGGTCAGCGCCTACTCCGCGGTGGCCGCCATCGCCGGACGCGAGCTGACCGTCCCCGAAGTCGCCCAGACCGTGATCCTCACCCGGCTCGGCGGCGGCAAGACCCCGATGCCCGCCGGAGAGGAGCTGAGCGCCCTGGCCGCCCACGGCACCACCCTGGCCGTGTTCCTGTCCGCCGCCCGCTCGGGCCAGGTCCAGGCCGAGCTGCTGTCCGGCGGCTACCCGCCCGACACCCCGGTCCTCGTGGCCTACCAGGCCACCTGGCCGGACGAGCTCGTGGTCGAGTGCACCGTTGCCACCCTGGCCGAGACGGTCAAGGCGCACAAGCTCTGGAAGCACACCCTGTTCCTCATCGGCCCCGCCCTCGGCGCCAGCGGCAGCCGGTCGCACCTCTACCACCCCGGCCACTTCCACGGCTTCCGCCGCGCCGACCCCGCGGCCCGGACCGAGCTGCGGCAGGCCGGCTCGTGACCGCGGAGGGGCCGGTCCCTTCCCCGACGCGGCTTTCGCGCCGTCCCGGGACCGCGGGCGTCATGATCACCGTCATCGGGGTCGACGGATCCCCGCTCACCGCCGCCGACCGGGCCGCGCTCGCCGCCGCGACGCTGGTCGTGGGCGGCCGCCGGCATCTCGCCGCCGACCCGCCGCCCGCCGGGGCCGCCGTCGTCGAGCTCGGGCCGCTCGACCCCGCGCTGAAGGCCCTGGAAGCCCACGACGGCGATGCGGTGGTCCTCGCCTCGGGTGATCCCGGGTTCTTCGGCATCCTCCGCGCGCTGCGGGAGCGCGGCCTGGCCTGCTCCGTCCGCCCCGCGGTCTCCTCCGTCGCCCTGGCGTTCGCCCGCGCCGGGCTGCCCTGGGATGACGCGCAGGTAGTCAGCGCCCACGGCCGCGACCCGGGCCACGCCATCAACGTGTGCCGGGCCGCCCCCAAGGTCGCGGTACTCACCGGTCCCGGCTGGGGCCCGGCCGAGCTCGGCGCCGCCCTGGCGGGCTGGCCGCGCCGGCTCGTCGTCGCCGAGCGCCTCGGCGCCCCGGGCGAGCGGGTCACGTCCTGCACGGCGGCGGAAGCGGCAGGCCGGCCCTGGGACGACCCCAACGTCGTCCTCGTCCTCGCCGACCAGCCGCCCGCGTCGGCCCCCGGCCGGCACTGGCCGCCGGGCCCGGGCCGCGACGGCTGGGCCCTGCGGGAAGACGACTTCGGCCAGCGGGACGCGGTCATCACCAAGGCCGAGGTCCGCGCGCTCGCCCTGGCCCGGCTGGCACCGGGGCCCGGCCGGCTGATCTGGGACGTCGGCGCGGGCACCGGCTCGGTCGGCATCGAGTGCGCCCGCCTCGGCGCGGCCGTCATCGCCGTCGAGCGGGACCCGCGCCGGGTCCCTCTAATCCGAGATAACAGCAAGAAGCATGGGGTTGACGTGCGCGTGGTTGAGGGCGAGGTCCCCGAGGCGCTGGCCGAGCTTCCGGTGCCGGACGCGGTGTTCGTCGGGGGAGGCGGCACCGGCGCCGTCGAGGCCGCGGTCACCGGCCAGCCGGCCCGGGTCGTGGTGGCCCTCGCCGCGGTGGACCGCGTCGCCCCGGCCTGCGCGGTTCTCGGCCAGGCCGGCTACACCGTGGACGGCACGCTTCTCCAGGCGGCCAGGCTCAGCCCGCTGCCCGGCGGCGTGCACCGGTTCGACGCGATCAACCCGGTCTTCGTCCTCTGGGGGCAACGCTCATCCGGCGACGGGGACCCGCGTTGATCGGACTCTGGGCGCGACACTCATCCGGCGAGGGAGACCCGCGGTGATCGGGCTGATCGCGGTCACCGCCGCGGGCCGGGCCGCGGCGGCGCGGCTAGCCGCGAGCTGGCCGGGCGAGACCCGCGCCTATGACGGGCCGGCGGGACAGGTGCTGCCCCGGGCCTGGAGCGAGTGCGACGGCCTGGTCTGCTTCCTCGCCGCGGGTGCGGTCATCCGGCTCATCGCCCCGCTGCTCGACGACAAGCGCACCGACCCCGCCGTGGTCTGCGTCGACGAGGCCGACCGCTTCGCGGTGCCCCTGGTCGGCGGGCACGCGGGCGGGGCCAACGCGCTCGCCGTCCGGGTGGCCGGGGTGCTCGGCGCCGAGCCGGTCATCACCACCGCGTCCGACGCGACCGGGCTGCCCGGCCTCGACGACCTCGGCTGGCCCGCCGAGGGCGCCATCGCCGCGGTCACCCGCGCCCTGCTCGACGGCGTCCCGGTCACCCTCGACAGCGACGAGACCTGGCCGCTCCCGCCGCTCCCGGTCCGCCGCGCCGGGGGAGCGGGGGCAGCGGATCCAGCTGGCTACCGGATCCTGGTCACCGACCGGGTCGCGGCGGTCGACGGGCGGACGGTGGTGCTGCGCCCGCCGTCGCTGGTCGTCGGGATCGGCTCAAGCAGGAACGTGAGCAGCGAAGAAGTCCTCGGGCTGATCGATGACACGCTCGCCGAGGCGGGACTGAGCCCGGCCTCGGTCACCGCGCTGGCCACCGTGGACGCCAAGGCCGCCGAGCCCGGCCTGGTGGCGGCGGCGAGCGGGCGCGGGTGGCCGCTGCGCGCCTACCCCGCGGACACCCTGGCGGGGATCGCGGTGCCGAACCCGAGCGCGGCGGCGCTGGCCGCCGTCGGCACCCCGAGCGTCGCCGAGGCGGCCGCGCTGGCCGGCGCGGACGTCCTGGCCGTGCCGAAGCGCAAGTCGGCCATGGCCACCGTCGCCGTCGGCCGGATCCGGGCGCGGGGACGGCTCGCCGTGCTCGGCCTCGGGCCGGGGGCCAGGGACCTGCTGCCGCCGCGGGCCGTCGCCGAGCTGCGCCGGGCGTCGGTCATCGTCGGCCTCGGCCAGTACGTCGACCAGGTCCGCGACCTGCTCCGCCCGGGCACCGAGGTCCTGGAGAGCCGGCTCGGCGCGGAGGAGGAACGGGCCAAGACCGCGGTCGACCTGGCCCGCGCCGGCCACGCCGTGGCCCTGGTCGGCTCGGGTGACGCCGGCGTCTACGCCATGGCCAGCCCGGCGCTGCTCCAGGCCGGCGGCGATAGCCACACCGGGAACAGCGACACCAGGGACATCGAGGTCGTGGTCGTCCCCGGCATCACCGCGAGCCTGGCGGCGGCGGCGCTCCTCGGCGCGCCGCTCGGGCACGACCACGCCGTCATCTCCCTCTCTGACCTGCACACGCCGTGGCCGGTCATCGAGCGCCGGGTCCGCGCGGCGGCCGAAGGGGACTACGTCACCGTCTTCTACAACCCGCGCAGCCAGGCCCGGCACTGGCAGCTCGGGGCCGCGCTCGCGATCCTCGCCGCCCACCGCCCGCCCGGGACCCCGGCCGCCATCGTCAGGAACGCCTCCCGGGCCGGGCAGCGGGTGACCCTCACCACCGTGGCCGCGCTCGACCCGGCCGACGTGGACATGCTCAGCCTGGTCATGGTCGGCGCGAGCAGCACCACCGTGGTCGGTGGGCGGATGGTCACGCCGCGCGGGTACTCATGGCAGGACCCAAAGCCGCCAGGAGAGGAACGACCGTGAGCCGCGTCATCCACCCGATCGAGCGGGAATCCTACGAGATCCTCCGCGCCCGGCTGGACACCACCGGCCTGCCCCGGCTGACCCGCGCGGTGACCGAGCGCGTCATCCATGCCAGCGCCGACCCCGGCTACCTCACCGACCTGGTCTGCGACGAGGACGCCCTGGCCGCGGGGGCCGCGGCCCTGGAAGCGGGCGCGCCGGTCATCGCCGACTCGGCGATGACCGCGGCCGGCATCACCTCCCGCCCGGTCAGCTGCCTGATCCGCGATCCGCGCGCGGCCGGCCTCGCCCGCCGCGCGCGGATCACCCGCTCGGCCGCCGCGATCCGGCTGGCCCAGGCCGAAGCGGGCCCCGGCGCCGTCTGGGTGATCGGCACGGCACCGACCGCCCTGACCGAACTGCTCGGCCTGGACGCGAGCCCGGCGCTGGTCATCGGCCTCCCGGTCGGCTTCGTCGGCGCGGTCGAGTCCAAGAGCGCGCTGCGCGCCTCCGGGCTGCCGTCCGTGACCAACCGGGGGGAGAAGGGCGGCGCCGCGGTCGCCGCCGCCGCGCTCAACGCCCTGCTCTACGTCGGAAGTGAGTGATACATGAGCGAGCCTCCACTGGTCCTCGTCGGGCACGGCACCAGGAGCGCCGCGGGCGTGGACGAGTTCCGCCGGTTCGTCGCCCGGGTCCGCGGCCTCACGAAGGGACGGCTGCCGGCCGTCGACGGCGGGTTCATCGAGCTGTCGAACCCGTCGCTGACCGAGGCGGTCGCCCGGATGCCGGTCGGCCCGCACCCGGACATGGTGGCCGTCCCGCTGGTGCTGACCGCGGCCGGGCACGGGAAGGGTGACATACCGGCGGCGCTGGCCCGGGAGCGCGAGCGTCACCCCGGGCTGCGCTGGCGGTACGGCCGGCCGCTCGGCCCCCACCCCGTCCTGCTCGACCTGCTCGCCCGGCGGATCGGCACCGCCCTGGACGGCGAGCCCGCCGCGACCGCCCAGGTCCTGCTGGTCGGGCGGGGCGCCACCGACCCGGACGCCAACGCCGAGGTCGCCAAGGTCGCCCGCCTGCTGTGGGAAGGCCGCGGCTACACCGGAGCGGAGTTCGGCTTCGTCTCCCTGGCCGAGCCGTCCGTCCCGGCCGCGCTCGACAAGCTCCGCAGGCTCGAGGCTGGCCGCGTCGTGGTCGTTCCCTACTTCCTGTTCCCCGGCGTGCTCCCGGACCGGGTCGCCGCCCAGGCCCGCCAGTTCGCCGCCGAGCACCCGCGGGTCGACGTGCGCGTCGCCGGGCTCATCGGCGACTGCGACGAGCTCGCCGGCCTGGTCCTCGAGCGCTACGAGGAAGCGATCCGCGGCGACATCCGGATGAACTGCGACACCTGCGCCTACCGGATCGCCATGCCCGGCTTCGCCGACAAGGTCGGCCGCCCGCAGACTCCGCACCATCACCCCGACGACGACCACGGTCACAGCCACGCCCACGACGACCATGATCACGCCGAGGCCGGTCATGGCCGCTGACACCGACGCGGCTGACACCAGCGAAGCTGACACCAGCGACGTCAACCTCAGGCACCACGGCGACTCCGAACTGGCGCCCGGCCTCACCGACCTGGCCGTGAACGTGCGCCGCCCCGAACCGCCGCGATGGCTGCGCGAGGAACTCGCCCGCACCCTGACCGGGCTCGCCGCCTATCCCGACCCGGCGCCCGCTACCCGCGCGGTGGCGGCGCGGCACGGACGGCGCGCCGACGAGGTGCTGCTCACCGCGGGCGCCGCCGAGGCGTTCGTGCTGATCGCCCGGGCGCTGCGGCCGCGGTGCGCGGTGGTGGTGCACCCGCAGTTCACCGAGCCCGAGGCCGCGCTGCGGGCCGCCGGGCACCCGGTGCGGCGGGTCCTGCTCCGGCCGGCCGACGGCTTCCGCCTGGCCGGGGCGGTCATCCCCGAGGAGGCCGACCTGGTGATGGTCGGCAACCCCACCAACCCCACGTCCGTCCTGCACCCGGCGGCGGCCCTGGCCAGCCTGGCCCGGCCCGGGCGGGTGCTCGTCGTCGACGAGGCGTTCATGGACGCCGTGCCCGGCGAGCCGGAGAGCCTGGCCGGAACGTCCGGCGTTCCCGGCCTGCTCGTCGTCCGGTCCCTGACCAAGACCTGGGCCCTGGCCGGGCTCCGCGTCGGCTACCTGCTCGGCGACCCCGGCCTGCTCGACCGGCTGCGCCAGGCCCAGCCGCTGTGGGCGGTGTCCGCCCCGGCCCTGGCCGCCGCCCGGGCCTGCTCCGCGCCGCCCGCGGTCGCCGAGGCCGCCGCCCTGGCCTGGGCGGACGAGGAGAACCGCCGGCACCTGACCCGTCTCCTCCACTCGATCGCTGGAGTGGAGGTGAGGGGAGAAGGCCGCGGCCCGTTCGTTCTGATCTATGTCGTTGATGGTTTGGCGGTCAGGGACGGGCTGCGGCGGCGGGGCTTCGCGGTGCGGCGCGGCGACACGTTTCCCGGCCTCGGCCCCGACTGGCTGCGCGTCGCCGTGCGTGACCCGGCGACGTCCGACGCGTTCGCCGCCGCCCTGCGCGAGGTGCTGGCGTGATCGTCACGCCCCGCTGAGCTGGCCGAGCAGCCAGCTCTCGGCCTGGGCGGCGGTCTCGCACCGCGGCCCGTCCGGGAGCGGCGGGCGGCGGATCATCACGACCGGGAGGCCGAGCTCGCGGGCGGCGTCGAGCTTGGCCGCGGTGAGCTGGCCGCCGCTGTTCTTGGTGACGAGGACGTCGATCCGGTGCCGGCGCATGAGCTCGCGCTCGGCGGCCGCGTCATCGTGAGGGCCGCGGGCCAGGAGGACCTCGCGGTTCGCGGGCAGCGGGCCGTCCGGCGGGTCGACGCAGCGGATCAGGAACCAGGTCCGGTCGAGGGCGGCGAACGCGTCGAGTCCCTGCCGCCCGGTGGTCAGGAAGGCCCGCCGCCCGAGCGACGGCAGCATCCGCGCGGCGTCAGCCAGGGAGCCGGCCTCGGGCCACGCGTCCCGCTCGCCCGGGATCCAGGACGGCCGGACCAGGCTGAGCAGCGGGGTCCCGGTGCGGGCGCAGGCGGCCGCGGCGCTGCTGGAGATGCCGGGCGCGAACGGGTGGGTCGCGTCGATGACCGCGGTCACGGGCCGCGCGGCCAGCCAGCCGGCCAGTCCGTCGGCGCCGCCGAATCCGCCGATCCGTACCTCCCCGGCGGGCAGCGCCGGGTCGCGGACCCGCCCGGCCAGCGACGAGACGGTGCGCAGCCCGGCGACGCCGGCCAGCCGGGCGGCGAGCTCGCGGGCCTCGGCGGTGCCGCCGAGGATCAGCACGGTGGCCTGGGTCATCCGCCCGGCCGCCGCAGCAGGTACGTGTCCATGATCCAGCCGTGGCGTTCGCGGGCGGCGTCGCGGGCCGCGATGATCTGGGCGGCGACGTCCCGGACCCGGCCCGAGATCAGGATCTCGTCGGCGGTGCCGACGTACGCGCCCCAGTAGATCTCGTCGTCGCCGTCAGCGGCGGCGAAGGCGGCGCGCGCGTCCAGCATCACCAGCACGTCGTCCGCGTTCGCGGGGAAGCCCTCGGCGGCCAGCCGGCGGCCGGTGGTGATGTGCAGCGGGTGACCGGTCCTGGTCAGGCTGACCTGGTGCCGCGCGGCGAGCGCCTGGATGCTGCTGATCCCCGGGATCACCGTGATCTCGAACGCCACCGCGCCCCGGTCGAGCACGTCGCGCAGGATGGGCAGGGTGCTGTCGTAGATGCCGGGATCGCCCCAGGCCAGGAACGCGCCGTGCTGGTCCTCGCCGAGTTCCGCGGTGATGAGGCGCTGGTAGATGTCGGCCCGCCGGGCGCGCCAGTCGTCGACGGCGGCGGCGTAGGCGGTCGCGCCGCGGTCGCGAGGCGGGTCGGCCGCGGTGACGATCCGGCAAGACCGGCCGACGTAGCGGTCGCAGATCTCCTTGCGCACGTCGGTCAGCTCGGCCCGGGCCTCGCCCTTGTCCATCACGAACACCACGTCAGCGGCGTTCAGCGCGCTGATGGCCTGGACCGTGACGTGCCCGGGATCGCCGGACCCGATGCCTACTACCGAGATGGTCCTCACCGCGGGCTCCTAGCCGGCGCTGCCGCCGCCGGGCTGGACTCCGGCCTGCAGGTAGCCGATGCTCAGCGTCGAGTCCTTCGTGCTTGAGCACTCGCCGTACTGGCCGTTGCCGGTGGCCAGCGGGAGGAACAGGGCGGCCTGCTCGCCGGGCGGGTAGACCCGCAGCCCGCGGACCGGGACCGGCTTGCACTCCGAGGGTGTGAAGACCGCGGCGTCGACGATGTCGAGCGGAGCCGAGGCCACCGCGCCCGGCGCCAGGGTGACGGTCTGCTCCGAGCCGGTCGGGTTGGCCTGACGCTCGGCGGCCGCGCCGACCTGGTGGCCGTCCGCGCCGGCCACCCAGGAGACCCCCGGGTAGCCGTAGAGCGTGCAGGCCGACGATCCGGTGTTGGTGAGCTGAAGGCCGGTGTGGTTCTGGGACATGCCGGTGCCCGCACCGCCGCCCAGGCTGACCTTCAGGTCAGCGGACGTGCACGCGGGCGTGCCCGGCGCGGACGCGCTCGCCCCGGAGGCAGCGGGGCTCGAGGCGGCGCTCGACGCGGCCGAGCTGGCCGCGCTGGACGAGACGGTGGCCGAGGCGGCCGCGGATGACGAGGTCGCCGACGCCGCACAGCCGGTAGCAAGGACCCCCGCGGCCAGCAGCGGCATGAGCAGCAATGCGTTCTTCACAAGATCTCCTGATTGCCACGGTATTGGACATTTCCCCGATGCCTTTACGACGCCGCACGCCCCTTACTGGTTGGGCGGGATTCTCGCGAGAACGAGGGTGATGTCGTCTTCGTAGGTTTCGCCAAGCGCGGTGAACAGTTCCTCGCAGGTGGTGTCCAGGCTCTGGTGCTGGCGGGCCAGCGCTGACCGAAGGGCGAGGATGCCCTGGTCGAACGGGCGGGAGCGGGTCTCGACGAGGCCGTCGGTGTACAGGGCGAGGGCGGTGCCGGGCCGGAGCTTGATGCGGGCCTGCCCGTAGCTGGCCGGGGCCACCCCGAGCGACTGGCCGCTGGGCAGGTCGGGGACCCGCGTGGTGCCGTCGGGCATGGCCAGGACGGGCGGGAGGTGGCCGGCCGTCGCGATGCTGCAGGCCTGGCCGCCAGGGTCGATGATGGCGTACGCGCAGGTGACGAGGGTGGTGTGGGGCAGCGCCATGGCGGTGCGGTTGAGCTGCCGCAAGACCTCTTCCGGCGGCAGGTCCAGGTCCGCCAGCGCGTAGGCCACCGCGCTGATCCGGGTCATGGAGGTCGCGGCCTGGGGGCCGTGGCCCATCACGTCGCCGACGATCAGCCCGGTCCTGTCCCCGGGCAGCGGGATGATGTCGTACCAGTCGCCGCCGACGTCGTAGCCCGCGGCGGGCAGGGACCGGCCGGCGATCTCGACCAGGCCCGGCGTCACCCGGGTGACCGCCGCCTGGGGCTGCTGCAGCGCCTCCGCGACCGACCGGTGCCGCATCAGCGCGAGGGAACCGGCGATGCCTGCCCCGGCGCGCGCGGCCATGTCCTCGGCCGCCGGCGCGTCGGAGCCGCGGAACGCCGGGCTACCGGGGCCGCGGGCCAGCATCAGCAGGCCGACGGTCGTGCCCCTGGTGATCATCGGCGCGGCCAGGAACGACGTGTAGCGGCCGAGGGACGCCCGGGCCGCCGGGGTGATCCGCCGCAGCATCGCGCGGCTGGGCGCGGTGAAGATCAGCGAGGCCCCGTCGCGCACGCAGCGAGCGAGCGGGGAATCGGCCGCGAACGCGACCACCTCCCCAGACGGGAGGCCTGCCTGCGGGGCGAGCCGCCCGTCGGCCGCCGCCCCCCCGGCGACCCGGCGGGCCACCAGCCGGGCCGGCTCCGCCAGCGGCGCGTTCCCCGCCGGAGCGCCGCCGCCGCTGAGCAGTTCCTCAATGACGAACACGGCCGCGCCGTCGGCGAACCCGGGAACCACGCCCTGCAGGACCTGCCAGCCCAGGCGGGCCGGATCAGGAGTCGCGCCTGCCAGGGTAAGCCGCTGGGGCAGCAGGTAGTCCGCCGGTCGCTCACCGCCGGCCCAGGTCACGTCTGGGTTGTCGCTCACCTTTTACCGGGGCTCCGATCACGCCGCCGTAGAGGCTCCCCGGGCGCGAGGGAATCGGCCGGGCCGGAAAGGGCTACTCTAACGGCGCGCCGCTTTCCCGGCTACTTTGATATCAGCTTCCGTGACCGGATGTTCGGAGACACGACGTGGAGATCATCGAACGGTTCGTCGTCGACCAGTTGGCCGCCTGGGAGGTCCCGGGGTGCGCGATCGCCGCCGTCCGGGACGGAGAGATCGTGCTGGCCACGGGGTGGGGCCGGCGCGACCTGGCGGCCGGGCTCCCGGTCACCGCGAACACGCTGTTCGCCATCGGGTCGGTCACGAAGGCGTTCACCGCGGCCACGGTCGGTGCCCTCGTCGACGACGGCCTCCTCGAGTGGGAACGCCCGCTGCGCGACTACCTGCCGGACCTCCGGCTGCACGACTCCGTCGTGGCCGACCGGGTGAGCGTCGTCGACTTCCTGTCCCACCGGTCCGGCCTGCCCCGCCACGACGCCGTCTGGCTCAGCCACCCGGACCGGTCCCGCGCCGATCTCGTCCGCCGCCTGCGGTTCCTTCCGCTCAGCAAGGACCTGCGCCAGACGTTCCAGTACTGCAACCTCGGCTACCTGGTGGCCGGGCACGCCGTCGAGGCGCTCTCCGGCACCACCTGGGAGGACTGCCTGCGGGACCGGCTGCTAACGCCGCTTGGCATGGACCGCTCCAACCTGTCGGCCGAGGAGATGAGTGCCTCCCCGGACCACGCCACCGCCTACGAGCGCCGCCTGGGCACCGTCGTGCCCGTGCCGCAGCGGCCGGTGACGGCCATCGCGCCGGCCGGCGCGATCAACTCGTCCGCCGCCGACATGGCCCGGTGGCTGCTAGCCCAGACCGGCGGCGGCCAGCTGGACGGCCGGACGGTCGTGTCCCGCGACACGATGGCCCGCCAGCACGCGCCGCACATGCTGCTGCCCGAGGACCGGACCTTTCCCGCGTCCACCCGGCACGCCTACGGGCTCGGCTGGATGATCGGCCGGTACCGCGATCACCCGCTGCTCGAGCACGGCGGCGGCATCGACGGGTTCATCACCGAGTGCCTGCTGCTGCCCGACGAGGGCATCGGCGTCGCCGTCATGACCAACACCTCCTCGAGCCCCATGGCCGAGGTCGTCGCCTACCGCGTGCTCGACGAGCTCCTCGGCCTGGAGCCCCTCGACTGGTTCTCGGACTACAAGGCCCGCTACGACGCGGGCAGCACCGGCATCAAGGAGGCCCGCGACGCCCGCCGCGTCGTCCAGGACGCCCCGCTGCCCCGGGCCCTGGACGCCTACGTCGGCGAGTACGAGCACCCGGGGTACGGCACCCTCGCCATCACCCTGGAAGACGGCGTCCTCCGGCCGAGCCTCGGCACGATGGAGCTGAGCCTCTCCCACCGCCACTACGAGACGTTCGACCTCGAGTGGCATGAGCTAGGCGACCAGCCGCACGCGTTCCCGCTCATGTTCCTGTCCGATCCGGACGGCGACATCACCGCTCTCACCGTCCCGTTCGAGCCGTCGGTCGAGCCGCTGCGGTTCGACCTGCGGCCCGACGGGCGGACGCGTGACCCCGAGGTGCTTGGCCGGCTGTCCGGCACCTACGCCATGGGACCGATCGAGCTGACCGTCGCCCGGAAGGGCGACCACGGGCTGACCGTCGCCACGCCCGGCACCCCCGCCCCCTTCGAGCTGGAGCCGGGACGGGGCCTGCGCTTCACGCTCAAGGACCAGCCCGGCATCACCGTCGAGTTCGAGCTGGACGAAGCGGGCGCGGTCGTCCGCCTGGTGGCCCAGCCGCTGGGGATCTTCCACCGCACCTGAGCGGGACGCCGGAACCGCGCACGCGCCACCTCTAGGGAGCAGTCATGCCAGAACCGGTCACCGACGCCGACCTGCCGCACCTGCGGCGCTGCGTGGAACTGGCGGCCGAGGCCGTCGAGGCGGGCGACTTTCCGTTCGGCTCGGTGCTCACCGCCGCCGACGGGACCGTTCTCGCCGAGGAGCGCAACCGCGAGGTGACCTCGGGCGACCCCACGCGCCACCCGGAGTTCGAGCTCGCCCGCTGGGCGTCGGTCACCATCACTTCGGAAGAACGAGCCGGGGCGACTGTCTACACCTCCGGTGAGCACTGCCCGATGTGCGCCGCCGCCCATGGCTGGGCCGGACTCGGAAGAATCGTGTACGCGACCTCGTCGGAGCAGCTGACCCGGTGGCTCACCGAGCTCGGAGTCGGCCCCTCCCCGGTCCTTCCCCTGACGATTACCGAGGTCGTGCCCGGCCTCGCGGTCGCGGGCCCGGTTCCCGGCCTGGCGGAGCAGGTACGCGACCTGCATCGCCGGTTCCGCTCAGCCCGGCGGTAGTACGATGACACGATGACGATGCAGCCGGGCTGGGTCCCGCCTGGTGTCGACACGGGCGAGGCCAACATCGCCCGGGTCTACGACTGGTGGCTGGGCGGAAACCACAACTTCCGGGCCGACCAGGACGCCGCCCGCGCGATGATCGCGATCGAGCCCAACGCGCGCGGCATCGCCCGGGCCAACCGGGCCTTCCTCGGCCGGGCGGTGCGGTTCCTGGCCGCCGAGGCGGGCATCGACCAGTTCCTCGACATCGGCTCGGGCATCCCGACCAACAACAACGTCCACCAGGTCGCCCAGGACGCCGCCCCCGGCGCCCGGGTGGTGTACGCCGACGCCGACAACATCGCCGTCGCCCACAGCCGGCTCATCCTCGAGGACAACCCCGACGCCACCGTCATCCAGGCCGACCTGCGCGAGCCGGCCAAGATCTTGTCCGACCCGGAAACCCAGCTCCTGCTCGACTTCACCCGGCCCGTCGCCGTGCTCCTGGTGGCGGTGCTGCACTTCCTCCCGGACAGCGACAACCCGCACCAGATCGTCGCCACCCTGCGCGACGCGCTCGCCCCCGGCAGCTACCTGGTCGTCTCCCACGCCTGCCGCGACACCATGCCCGCCGCGGCCGCGGTCGAGGCCGTCTACCGGAGCCGGGTCGCGTCCAAGGGCCGGGCCCGCACGCGCGCGGAGATCAGCGGTTTCTTCGACGGGTTCACCCTCATCGACCCCGGGCTGACCTGGATGACCGAGTGGCGTCCCGACCGCCCGGAGGACGTTCCCGAGCACCCGGAGAACTTCTGGTTCCTCACCGGCGTCGGCCAGCTGAGCCGGGCGTTACAGTAAGGGGCATGCCTGGAGAACTGGCCCCGGACAAACGAAACCTGCGGGTGTCGCACGAAGACCGCGACCAGGTCGCGGAGCAGCTTCGAGTCGCGGCCGGGGACGGGCGGCTCACCGCCGACGAACTCGACGAACGCCTGGAGGCCGCGCTGTCGGCCCGGACCTACGGAGAGCTCGAGGTTGTCCTCAGCGACCTTCCGGCCTCCCCCGGGGCACTGCCGGCCCCGGCCCCGGAGGCCAAGGAACTGGTCCAGCTGAAGGTCAGCCACGGCACCATCCACCGAGACGGGCACTGGCCGGTACCCCGCCGCCTGGTGGTGGAGGCCCGGCACGGCACCGTGGTCCTCGACTTCTGCGACGCCGCCATCAGCGGCCCGGCGCTGGACCTCGAGATCTCCGTCGGCCACGGGAACCTCGTGCTGATCGTGCCGCCCTCGGTCGTCGTCGACGTGGATAACGTCAACACCGGCCACGGCGTCATCCGGCAGCGCGTCCACCGCGACCCCGCCGTCCCGGTCAGGCTGACCGTGACCGCGTCCGGCAGCATGCGGCACGGCACCTTCGTCATCCGCGGCCGCCGCGGCCCCCGCCGCGGCTTCTGGGCCTGGCTCCTGCGGCGCCCGCCGGTCGCCGCCAGGGAACTGACCGCTCGCTGAGCGGCCGGTGACCAGCCCCGGCTGACCAGCGGCCCGGACGGCCGGCCGGTCTGGTCAGCCGGCCTGTCCTGTCAGCCGGCCGGTCTGGTCAGTCGGCCGGCTGCCAGAGGCGGAACGTCGTGCCCTGGTCGTCGACGCACTCGCTGGACAGCCCGAACGCCCGGCGCCCGGGCTCGTCCGCCCGGCCGCCGGCCGCCCGGACCCGGGTGACCGCGGCGGCGATGTCGTCGACCCGGAAGGACAGCTGGACCCCCGGCTCCGCGTCCCGCGACGACAGGATGCCCAGCGGCGGCTCGGTCTCGCCGCTGCGCCACGTCCCGGGGTGACCAGAGGTGAACGGGACCCGCAGGACGGCCGCGTAGAACTCCTTGGCCCGGTCCGCGTCCCGCGCCAGCATCGTCACGTTGGCGACGTCGCCCTGGCGCGGCCTGGTGGCCCGCGGCGGCGGCTTGAGCAGGATCCAGCGGTGCCCGAACGGGTCGACGATCACCGCGGAACGGCCGTAGGGCTGGTCGGCCGGCTCCCGTTCCACGGAGGCGCCGGCCCGCCGGGCCCGGGCGGTCGTCCCGTCGACGTCGCCGACCTCCAGGTGGATGGAGTGACTGAACGTCGCCGGAGAGTCGGGCGCGCGCACCGGCACGTCGGGCCAGAGGCCGGACGCCTCGGCGAGCATCAGCACCGCGTCGCCGATGCCGACCTCGGCGTGGCCGATCGTGCCGTCCGTGTTGAGGTAGAGCTCGCCGCGGCGCTGACCACCGAACACCTCGGCGTACCAGTCCAGGGCGCGCCGGGCGTCGGACACGATGATGTAGGGGGCGAGCGCCGGCCGCGAGGCGGGCTCGCGCTCGGCCGGGATCGCGGTGGCCTGCTGGGACGTAGCGGTGGTCTGCTGGGACATGGTTCCTCCTGAGGATGCGAAGACTTCCCGGGTCAGCCGCCGCCGCAGCACCTCGGCGAAGTACAGGTCGGGATCGACGGGCGAGACGGGCTCGCGCAGCGACTCGAACGGATCGGTCATCGCGAGTCCTCCTCTCCCTCGTAGACACGGCGGAACGCGGCCCGGGCCCGCACGAGCAGCGCCTCGGTGGCGTGCACGGTGCGGTCCAGGTGAAAGGCCACCTCGGGCACCGGCAGCCCGTCGAGGTAGCGCAGGGTGAGCGCCGCCCGATGGTGGGCGCCGAGCCGGCCGAGTACCTCACGGGCGCGGATCCGGTCGACGGCCGTCTCCCACGGGTCCTCGACCCGGTCCGGCTCGCTGTCCAGCAGGCGCAGCCCGCGCTGCTCCCGCTCGACCTGCCGCCAGTGGTCGGCGAGCTTGTGCCGGGCCACCCCGATCAGCCACGGGACCGAAGGACCGGGCGCGCCCGGCTTGCGGACCGCGTGCACCGCGGCCAGGAACGACTCGGCCGTGAGGTCCTCGGCCAGGTCGGTGTCGCCGCAGCGGGCCAGCAGGTAGCCGTAGACGTGCGGCAACGCATCGTCGTACAGCGTCAGCAGCCCCAACGCCGGGTCGGGCTGCACCTGTGGGTGCGTCACACCCACATAGTCGCGTGAGGGGCCGCCCCTCCGACGGGCCGGGCCGAACTTTTTCGCGGGACTTCAGGGAACCGCCGGTGGTGGACTGCTGGGGTGAACGCGCTGATTACCGGCCTTATCGCCGTGTCCGCCACCCTGCTTGGGTCCTTCTCCACCTACGGCCGGGGCCGGCGGCCCGGCCCGCTCGCTCAGTACGTGATGCCGGGGAACTGCTCCCGGGCGCGCTCCAGCTGGCTGGCCCACTCGCGGGGCCAGCCGAAGGCGCGGGCGGCCTGTCCGCTCAGGTCGGCGGCCGCGGCGCCGCTGGTGAAGTGGACGTACTCGCCCCAGTTCATCCGCCGGGTGTAGGTCCCGTCGCAGTCGCGGGGGAAGTGCCGGGCCAGCTCCAGGAAGAACCGGTTCATGACCGCGGCCTGCCCGCCGTCCCGCCAGAGCGGGTAGAACCAGTCGCGGAACCAGCGGGTGCCCCGGCGGGGGAAGTCGTCGGAGTTGCCGGTGAACCGGCGGTAGACGTCCTTGGCCTCGCGTTTCATGCCCAGGGCGGTGTAGAGGTCATAGATGTAGAACTCGGCCCACTTGCTGTCGCCCCAGATCTCGTAGGCCGGCGAGCCGTGGAGGCTGTTGTTGGCGCTCTCCACCGAGTGCCCGATCTCATGGGCGGGGAGCTCGCGGGCGAGGGTGTTGCCTTCCCGCCAGGTGTCCAGCCCGCAGTCGCTGACGTTGTGGTGGTCGTGGACCGGGCTGACGTAGTAGCCCGCGTGGCCGCCGCCGTGCCGCCCGGCGTGGTGGATGGAGTAGATGCGCGGGTCGGGCCCGAACGCGTCGCCGTAGGTCGCCTTGGAGTACTGCCAGGTCACGTTGATGAACCGGGGGAGCCACTCGATCTCGGCCCGGCGCACGTCGGGGTCCGTGTAGATCGCGCATTGCTCGTCGCTGTAGTACAGCCGCAGCAGCTGACGGTGGTCGAACCAGTGCTCCTGCCAGGTGGCCGGCGGCTCGGCCAGCTGACGCTCCGGCTCTGCCACCGGGTCCTCCCGCCTCCGGGCAGTACCCGGCCGTCTCGCTAAGCCCTCGTCAACGCGATCGTACGGCCAGGGAGCGCGCCTTGTCGCACCCATGGCATCGGCAACGGCGCGTACCGTACGCTGCATGCACCACAGCGGTGTCTATGCCCTGCTGATCGACGCCCCCGAAGCCGACGCCGAGGCCGAGGCCGCGGCCGTCTTCTGGACTGCCGCCCTCGGCGTATTCCGTGCCCAGGCCACCACGTGGCCCTAACGGCACCCCGAATTCTCCGGCGATGGTGTATCTCGCCGCACACTCGCGGCTCTGTCCAGCTGAACAGGCAGACGGAGATCGGAGCGGGGAAATGAAACGACGTCTTCTACAGGCCATCGCGGCCGGCGCGGCACTGCTCGCGGTGGCGGGCGGCGGCGGAGTGGCATTCGCCGCCACGGACAGCCCGAGCGTCATCGTCACCGGGCCAGACCATCAGCGCCTGACCTTCGTGCTGTCTCCGGGCGGGAGCTTCGTATTCAAGCTGCCGGCGACCGACGATCCGGTGACGATCGACATCGCCTCACCGTCGACGAACGGTGGGGTGCAGACGCCCAGCGAGGTCTTCAGCGCCCTGATCAACGCCAACGGTAACGACTCCGGAATGAGCTGGATCGGGACCAACAGCGATGGATCTCAGTCGGGGAACAGCACCATTCACACGACGGACGTCGCCAATCTGGTGTGCGGGACCGGCTGCGTGATCGCCTGGCTGCGAGTCGCGAGCATCTCGGCCCATACGCTCGTAGTGACGGCGAACCCGAAGACGTCAATCATCCGCGAGCGATACGTGGTCAATATCTGGTACTGACGCCTCACGGCGCGCGGCGGATCCGGGGCTCAGTATTCGCCTTTGATGACGAAGAAGGAGCCGCGGATCACGCCGGCCAGCTTTGACTTCTGGCGCGCGAACTTGAAGCGGGACGCGAGTTCCTCGGGAACGTCCATGCCTTCCGAGAGCTTGAACCCGACCGCGCGCTTCTCCCCGTCCTTGATGCCGTACATCACGTTGATGGCCAGGCCGGACTCATAGAACACGTAACCCATCCGCAGACCGCCCACCTCGAAGGAAGTCACCTCGAGCGGGCGGGCGGAGATGACGATGCCGCGCTCGTCGGCGAGGACGCGGGTGACCCAGTCAAGGGTCTCCGGGTCCTCGCTCGCCGGACTCACGGTGAAGACGTGACCGTACTTGTTCTTGTAGTAGCGCGCCTCATTGGCCCGCAGCCCGGCTAGGGCCTCCGCGACCGGCGACGATTCCAGCCCGACGGCGGACACGTTCTCGAAGTCGACGATGTATGACATGAGCCCTCCCCGTGACGATCTACCAAGACGACGGTAGCGGACGGGCGGCTCGGTAGCCCGGCCCGCCTGGGGCACACTGGGAAGGTGACACGATCGGACGGGGAACGTCACCTGCGGCTGGTCGCGGAGCAGATGCTGCGGGAACGCCGTGGCACGAGCATGTTTCCGGTTGACCCGAGGCTCGTGGCGGCGGGCACGGCCCTGGTCGCCGTCGGCGCGGTGACCCCGGACGCGGCCAGGGCAATCGCCGACGCCTACGCGCGGACGCTGCACCGTGGTGGCCCTGCCCGGCCGCCGCCGGCTCCTGACCGGGTGCGGATCAGCGTCCCGGGAGAGCGGGTCGACGTCCCCGGCGAGCCGCCTGCCATCCAGACCTGGGCCGAGCAACTCGACGCTGGTAATCCGGCGCATCATCACCTGTGGGAACGCGTCGCAACCCGCGATGACTTCCACGACCCCCGCGCCGCGCTCGAGGCGGCGATCACGGCACTGACCGCCGTCAGGGCGCTGTCGGCTGACGACCCGGTCATCGGCGACGCCCGCCTGGCCGCGGGCCTGATGCACCCGGGACCGGCGCCTAAAGACATCCCGGCCGCAGCGGACACGCTCAGCATGCCGGCGCCGTGGCGATCCCTGCTCGCACGCTGGGGCCGGACGGACGGTCAGGTCGCGAGCATCCCGGTCGGCAAGGTCAGCGCCCCGTTCGACGGGGTCAAGGTCGCCGTGACCGCGATTAACTCCCGGCCCGGCTTCTTCGGCACCGGCGTCGAGGTCGTCCCCGGGCTGCGCACCGGCCTGCCCTATGAGTCGCTCGATGACGTGCGCCACCTCACCTGGTGGGCCGTTGACGACCAGGGCAACTACTCGCTCGCCGAGCAGGGGTCCTGGACCCCCGGGGCATCCCGGGCTTACGGCTCCCTGGGATTCCGGCCCGGCCTTGATCCTGCCGCGTCTTGGATCGACCTCAGGCCGACAACCGCATCCGCCCGGGCCGTGATCCGCGTGCCGTTGCCCAGGTAATCCAGTCGCTGGCGGGACACCGGAAACCTGGAGCGCGCCGCTGAGAAGGCTGGCGGCCAGGAGGCCTTCGACACTGCCCTCGCCGCGATGCTGGATGACGCCCGCGGCTGGCGGTCGGCGGGAGCGTCGCGGGATGACTCAGGAACCTGAAGGGTCCCGTCGCTCGTGATCCAGTGCCTCGGCTACGGTCCGGTAGACGGGGAAGTGGTGGGACGCGCGGGTGAGTTCCAGCATCCGGGACACGATCGGCGGCGGGGAGGCCAGGGCCAGGGATATCCCGCGGCTGGCCAGGGCGCCGCGGGCGGCGCGCAGCGCGTGGATCCCGGCCGCGTCCAGGTGCCTGAGCGCGGAAAGGTCGACGACGACGAGGGTCCCGCCTGCCTCGGTCAGCGTGCTGAGGGCAGCCAGCAGCTGCCGGGCCGTCGTGACGTCACATTCCCCGGCCACGGTGACCAGGGCACACGATGGCCGGGCGGACACCGAGACTCGGAGGTCTCCGGTCATGGAAGGTTCCGCCTTCGCGGTTACGGCAGGGGGCATGGGGGGAGGAGCGCGGACGCGTCGGCCGGTTCCGCGGCTCAGGAGGCCCGGCGGCTGACGGCGAGGTCGAGCTGGATCGCGAGGTTCGCCTTCCCGATCGCCTGGCGGGCATGGGTAAGGGCCTCGGCTTCGATGCGCTGGTAGAGGGCGCGCAGGTCGGCGGCCTGGCTGGCGGTGACGGCGAGGACGATCTCCGGGGCGCCGGCGTCACCGATCATCCGGCCGTGGACGGCCTCGACCCCGTGGTAGGTCCCGATTTCCCTGGTCAGGGCGCCGGTCAGGGCGGCCGGTCGCAAGATCGTCGTCCCCTCGCGGGCGGCGACCGGGACGGAGATATCGCCGGTCCGGTCGGTAGAGACGAGCAGGGCCACGATCCAGCGCAGCGCGGCCAGGACGATGATCAGGCAGAGGGCCGCGGCGGCGTACCAGACCCAGCCGTGGTGGCCGATGTAGGCGCTGACCCGGTTGGCGAACAGGGCGCGGTGCGCGAACCCCGGCCCGAACGCGCCGACCGAGGCGGCCATCCCGGCGGCCCCGATGACCAGGACCAGCAGGCCGAACAGGCTGAGGATGATGCGGTTGGCCCGGTCGGCGTGCATCAGCGGCTCCTGGTGTTCACGCGGACGGTCAGCCGCGGCGGGTGGCGCAGGTCAAGGCCGTCCAGCAGGTCCTGCAGCGCCTGGGTGACCGGCTGCCGCAGCGCGTCGGCGGCCGGGCGGCCGCGGGCGGCGGCGGTCGCGATGACGCTGGCGCGGCTGCGGCGGACGGTGACCGCCGCGGCGGAGATCCCGTCGATCCCGGTCGCCGAGGCCCGCAGGGACCCGGCCAGGCCGCGGCGGGTCACCGCGGCGTCGGTGGCCTCGTCGGGTGACCGCAGCCGCAGCCGGGTCACGCGAGGGGGCTTGAGTTCCAGGATCAGGATGGCCACGCCGATCACCATGAGGACGGCGGACCAGACCTGAATCACCAGCTGATCCCAGCGGGTGCGGCCCGCCCACCGGTACCAGGTGGCCCAGGGCACGACCAGCGGGGCGTGCTGGACGGCGAACGCGACGACCTCGATGATGACGAGGGCGGCGGCCACGGCCAGGGCGGCCGCCAGGATGAAGGCGAGCGGCCGGTTTACCAGGCGCATCGGCGTTTTCCTTCCTCTACCTGACGCGTGGCGGCGGGGTTATGTCGGTGGCCAGGTCGGATACGACGATGTGGACCTCATCGACCCGCAGCCCGGTCATCGCCTCCACCTGCTCACGGACATGGCGGCGGACCTGCCCGGTGACCTCGAGGACCGGCGCGGGCCAGCGGACGCTGATCTCCAGGGTTATGAACGCCGTGGAGCCGTCGACCTCGACCGTCGTCTTGGGCAGCGCGTCCAGGTCGGTGCCGCGCATTCCCAGGTGCCCGGCGCCGGGGATGGCGCGGCCGAGCACGCGGGCCGTCGCGGCCCCGGCGTCAGGGTTCTCGGCCGCGGCCCGGGCGGCGATCTTGGTCACCACCCGGTCGGCGATGCTGATCGTGCCCAGCTCGCCGTGACCCGGCCGGGCCACCTCGGCGCGATTGACGGCGAGTTCCCGTGGCTCGGCCTCCGCGACCGCGCTCATCGGCGGAAGCGGCTGCGTGACAGCCATCCTTGCACGTCAAGGCTCCCGTCGAGGTAGCGGGCGATCAGGTAGCCGATGAGCCCGAACAGGCCCACGATCAGCATGTCGCCGAAGTTGCCGAAGGCCAGCGCCAGGCCCAGGACCAGGCCGGTGACGGTGGCGAGCGCGGTACGGTTCATCACTCACATCCCTGTCGGGCAGCGAACCCGGCCGGCGTGACGGGCGGGTCATCGATGTCGGCGATCACCACGTCGACCGGGCGGTTCCCGGCCAGCGGGACCAGCGCGGCGGTGATCACGGCGGCCAGGAGCGGCGCCTCCGATCCCCATCCGGCCCGGACCTGCACGCGGACCCGCCCGCCGCCGATCGTGACACCGGGAACGGTGCGGCCGGGCAGGTACGTGGTGGCCTCGCCGTACCGGCCGCCGTCCAGCCCGGACACCCCCGCGCAAGCTCGTACGGTCAGCGCGACGGCGTCCACGTCGATGCCGTCGACGACCGCGTCACCCGCGGGAAGGCGAGGGGAGGGGAAGGTCATGAGACCCGGCTGGCCGTCGGCGGCTGGTCGTCGTCGGGCAGGTAGACGTCATCCACGGCGATATTGACCTCGACCACGCGCAGGCCGGTCATCCGCTCGACCGTCTGCTTCACATTGCGCTGGATGCTGCGGCCCAGTTCGGCGATGCCCACGCCGTAGTCGACCACGATGTCCAGGTCGATGGCGGCCTCGGTCTCGCCGACCTCGACCCCGACGCCCTGACCGAAGCTGGGTCCTGAGCTGCCCGGGATGCGCTCGCGGAGCGCGCCGAACGCGCGGGTGCCGCCGGTGCCCATGGCGTGCACGCCGGAGACCTCACGGCACGCCTTGCCCGCGATCTTCTGCACGACGCCCTCGGCGACCGAGATGTGCCCGTCGTCGGTGGCCAGGCGGTCCCGGGTAGCCGGGCTCGCCTGGGTGCTCGTGGTAGCGGGGGTCGGCTCGCTCGTCCTGGACGTTGCGGGCTGGTTCATCGGGCACGCTCCCTTGAATGCCGGTGGTGGTGCGGTGGCGGCCCCGCGGGAGTCGCCCCGCTCAGCCGTCTCTCCGTTAGACACGGGGCCAGGAGAAACGTCGCAGCTTTTTTTCGCTTTTTTTGCCCGGGCTGGGACGGAATCGCGCACCGGACCGCGATCTCGCTGCCGCATGGGCCGCGGCCGTCTGGGCAGTGACAGTTCGACAGTGCCATTTCGACACAGCGAGCGGCACGAGCTGATAGCGGGGCGGGGATGCAGCCGGAACCGGAGGTCGGGGACGCCTACCTGGTGGTCCGTGCCCGGGACGGCTACCTGGACGCCTACGAGATGCTCGTCCAGCGTCATTCCGCGATGGCCTACCGGGTCGCGCTGCGGCTGTGCGGCAACCACCACGACGCCCAGGACATCGCCCAGGAGGCCCTGGTGGCGGCGTGGGAGAACCTCTCCCGGTTCCGGGCCGACGCCGCCTTCTCCACCTGGCTCTACCAGATCGTCACCCGTCGGGCACTCAATAAGGTCAGCCGCGGCCGGACCCCAGAAAGCGCGGACCTGCTGGAGGAGATCACCGACCCGGTCGCGGGACCGGCCGTGCAGGCGGAGCGCAATCTCGCCGTCGACGCGGTCACCGACGCCCTGGCCGCGCTGCCGTTTCCCCAGCGCACGGTCGTGGTGCTGCACCATTTCGAGGGCCTGTCATACGCCCAGGTCGCGGACGTGACCGGCAGTACCGTCCCGGCTGTTCGTAGCAATTTGTTCCGGGCGAGGCGCACACTGGGGAAGAAGCTGGAGGAGTGGAGGTGACCGGGCCGGTGAGCGATCTGCTCGACGCGGCCGCGCTGCCGTGCGGTGCTGAGGTCGACCCGCTGATCGAGCAGGTCGCCGACGGCCGCGGCGGCGACCTGGACGCTCACCAGCGGGACTGCGTGCACTGCCAGGCCGCCATCGCCGAGTTCGCCGCGCTGTGGGCGCCGGTGGCCGACATGGCGGCCAGCCTGGTCGCGGCGCCCGCCGGCCTGACCGCGGCGGTCATGCGCCAGATCCGGGTCCTGGTCCGCGACGTGTGGTACACGCTGCAGACCACCGACCTCGGGACCATCCGCATCGCCGCGCGCATCGTGGCCGCCGTGGCCCGCGACAGCGCGCGCATGGTTCCCGGCGTCCGCGTTGTCCTCGGCCGCAGCAGTCACGGCAAGCTCGCCGCCCTCGCCGAGCAGGCCAGCCTCGGGCACCGTCACCCGCACGCCGCGGTCGGCGTCCTCGGCCGCACCGCCGTCGTCGACCTCGCCGTCGCCGTCACCTACGGCGACCCCGTCCACGCCGTCGCCCGGAATATCCAGCAGCACGTCATCGCCGCCCTGCGCGACAGCATCGGCCTGCAGACCGTCGTCGTCAACGTCACCGTCGACGACGTCCTCGTCGGCGAAGACGACCAGTAAGCCCGTCCCGCCAGCCAGCCAGCCCGTCCGGCGGCGCCGCGGCGCTTCAGCGAACCCGCGGGGGTTTCCGGCCATGACGCAGCCGCCGGACTGATGCGGAGATGAGCCGGGCCGGCCACGCCCGGTGCCGGACTACCACCACCCTAGGCGGCGGTTCCGCGGGCGCCCGCTCGGCGTCGAGCGCGCGCAAGCCCGCGATGAAGCTCTCGGCATCCCCGCCCCGGTCGGGGTGATGCGCCCGGATGAACTCCCGCCGGAGCCGCCCGGTTTCCGTCGCCCGCTCCTCACCGCTGATGCCCCGCTGTCCTTCCGCTAGCCGCCTGCGCTCAGGCTACGCGCGCACCCGGCCGGGTCGGGCCGTTCATTCACGCGAAGCCAATTGCGAAGTTAGCCACTGAACGAGGGACGTTCACCCGCGACTCGCCCACTTCTGGCTTAAGGAGTTCAGAACATTTTTGACAGTGACCCTTAATGTTCCCCGCAACTTACCCGCATCCGCCGCCGCAACCATGGCGAGTATGACTAGCCGTGTTGAGGTCGTCATCCCTGTCTACAACGAGGAACGGGTTCTGGCTGCCAGCGTCCGGTGCCTGCACGCATACCTGCGAGACGGATTTCCCTATCCGTTTATCCTCACCATCGCCGATAATGCCAGCACCGATGACACCTTCCGTATCGCCCGGCGACTCGTGGCCGAGCTGGACGGCGTCCGGGTCGTTCACCTGGACCTCAAGGGCCGCGGGCGGGCGCTGCGGGAAACCTGGGGCAGCAGCGACGCCGATGTCGTCGCCTACATGGACGTCGATCTGTCGACCAAGCTCGACGCGTTTCTCCCGCTGGTCGCCCCGCTGTTGTCCGGGCACAGCGACCTCGCCATCGGCAGCCGCCTGGCGCGGGGTGCCCACGTGGTCCGGGGGCGCAGGCGCGAGTTCATCTCCCGCGGCTACAACCTGCTGCTGCACCAGACGTTCCGTGCCCGGTTCTCGGACGCGCAGTGCGGGTTCAAGGCCGGCCGGGCCGAGGTCGTCCGAGCGCTGCTGCCCGCCGTCGAGGACAATGAGTGGTTCTTCGACACCGAGCTCCTGCTGCTGGCCCAGCGGAACGGCCTGCGGATCCACGAGATACCGGTCGACTGGGTCGAGGACACCGACAGCCGCGTTGACATCCCCAAGACCATTCTCGGCGACCTGAAAGGCCTGCTGCGGCTGAAGCGCCGGTTCCTGGCCGGCTCGTACCATGTCCCTGTACCGCCTCGTGTCTTCATGACTGGAGTCCCCGTTCATGACCGCTAAGCTCTACCAGCCCGCGCACGAGGACGAGGATCCGAGGCGAACGCGCGGCCGCCTGGCGCGGCTCGCGCTCGGCGCCCCGGAGAACCCGGGCTGGGCGCGGCCGGGACTGTGGGCGGTGCTGGTCCTGTCGGCGTTTCTGTACGCGTGGGACCTGTCCCGCAACGGCGACGCCAACGCGTTCTACGCCGCGTCCGTGCTCAGCGGGACCGAGAGCTGGAAGGCGTTCTTCTACGGCTCGCTCGACTCGGCCTCGTTCATCACCGTCGACAAGCCGCCGTTCGCCTTCTGGGCGATGGAGATACCGGCCCGGATCTTCGGCTTCAACAGCTGGACCCTGCTGCTCCCGCAGGCGGCCGAGGGCGTCGCCGCGGTCGCGGTCGTCTACGCGGCCGTCCGCCGCAGCGTGGCCGGGCTCACCGGGGAGCGGGGTGCCCAGGCGGCCGGCCTCATCGCCGCGCTGGCCCTGGCGCTGACCCCGATCACGGTGGCGATCGACCGCGACGACAACCCCGACACGATGCTGACCCTGCTGCTGGCCCTCGGGGCCTGGGCGCTCCTGGAGTCCCTGCGCTCGCGGCACCCGGTCCTGATGCTGTCGCTGAGCGGGCTGGCTTTCGGCCTCGCGTTCAACACCAAGATGCTCGAGGGGTTCATCGCGCTGCCCGCGCTTCCTCTCGTGTACCTGATCGCCGCCGACGGGCGGCTGCACAAGCGCTTCGTGCGGATGCTGCCCGCGGCGGCCGTGCTCGCCGTGGTGTCACTGTCCTGGATGACGATCGTCGACCTCATCCCGAAGTCCAGCCGCCCGTTCGTCGGCAGCAGCACCAACGACACCGTCTGGAACCTCGCGGTCGACTACAACGGCTTCGGCCGCGTGCTCGGCAAGGGGAGAGGCGGGGGCGGTGCGGGCGGCCGAGCCGGAGGCGCCGGCAGCGGGGCAGCTCACCCGGCCGCCGGCGGAGCGGGCACGACGACCGGGACGGGCGCGACCGGGGCGGGCGCGTTCCACGCCGCCGCGGGTCGCGGCGGCGGCGGCTTCACCGGCGGCATCGGCGGCGCCGGTGACTCGGCCGGCCTCGGCCGGATGTTCGGGACCACGCTCGGCGGCCAGATCTCCTGGCTGATCCCGTTCGCCATCCTCGCGGCCGTCGCCCTGGTCATCCTCATCGGGCGCCGGTCCCGGACCGATCTCGCCCGGGCCAGCGTCCTGCTGTGGGCCGCCTGGCTCATCCTGGAGTTCATCGTCCTGAGCTTCCAGCAGGGCACACAGCACCCGTACTACGTGAGCGCGATGTCGCCGGCGATCGCCGCGCTCGTAGGCATCGGGGCGGTGGCCCTCTTCCAGGCGGGCCGCCGGTCCACCCGGTGGCGGTGGGTACTGCCCGCGCTGGTGGCGATCACCGGCGGCTGGGCTTTCGTGCTGCTGCGCCGGACGCCGGACTGGAACGGGTGGCTGGCCGTGGTCGTCGCGGCCGCCACGGTCATCACGGTGGTGATACTGCTAGCCGGATGGCCGCGGCGGTCGCTTCTCGTGGTAGCCGGGGTCACCGGTCTCATCGCGATCCTGGCCGGCCCGGCCGCGTACGCGGCGACCCCGCTGTCCCAGACGATCGAGGGCAGCAACCCGCTGGCCGGCCCGTCCAGCGGCGCCGGCGGCTTCGGGGGCGCCGGCTTCGCGGGCGGCGGCGGAGCGCTCGCGGACCGGCTGGCGGCCGAGGGATTCAGGTTCGGAGACGGAACCGGCGCTGCCGCGGGCCGGGGCGGTACCGCGGGCGCGGGCGATGACCCCGGGTTCGGGGACCGCGGCGACCGCGAGCGCGGCACCGGAGCGGCTGATGACGGGCTCGCCGGGGGATTCGCCGGCGGCGGCCGCGGCGGCACGGTCAGCAAGGAGCTGATCGACTACCTGGAGGCGCACCGGGACGGGGCGACGTGGCTGGTCGCCGTGGCCGGGTCCTCGGCGGCG
>Ga0302314_10002367_pt1 | contig 35018 bp, 27 predicted proteins | sample III_Palsa_N2_3_FD_200533 | JGI IMG/M metagenome (GOLD analysis project Ga0302314, IMG submission 200533) | Peat permafrost microbial communities from Stordalen Mire near Abisko, Sweden - III_Palsa_N2_3 | ecosystem: Environmental > Terrestrial > Soil > Palsa > Peat permafrost | place: Sweden...
GCGCCGGGGCCGCCGCGGTCCGGGACCTGGCCAGCTGGCCGGATGTGCCCACGGCGGCCGCCCTGCTGGGCAGGCACCGGCTGCTGCCCGCCGCCCAGCTCCGCGCGGCCGGCGTCACCGAGCTGCCGCCGCCGGTCGCGGGGGACTGGGTCGCCGACCCCGGCTACTGGGCCGCCCGCGGCGCCGCGCTCGCCGCGGCGGTCGCCGAGTTCTGCGCCCGCGACCCCCTGGCCCCGGGCATGCCGGCCGAAGCCGCCCGCGCCGCCCTCACGCTGCCCGCCCGCGAACTGGTCAGTGCCCTCGCCCGCCCGCCGGTCATCCTGGACGGCGGCTACCTCAGGATCGCCCCCGCCGCCCCTCCTGCCGCGCCCGCCCCCGCCGCCACGACCACGGCCGGACCCACTGCCAGGACCACGGCCGGACCCACTGCCGTGACCGCGGCCGGGCCCACCGTCGCCGGACCCACCGTCGCCAGGCCCACCGGGCCCGCCGGGACGCTGCCGCCCGCGATCGCCGCCGCCGTGCGAGCGGTGCTCGACGACCTGGCCGCCGACCCGTTCGCCGCTCCCGACGCCGAGCGGCTGCGGGAACTCGGTCTCGACGTCAAGGCGGTGGCGACGGCCGCCCGGGCCGGCTTCCTGCTGCGCGTCGCCCCGATGGTCGTGCTCGCGCCCGGAGCCGATCAGGAGGCCGCGCTGCTGCTCGCGACCCTTGAGCAGCCGTTCACCACGTCGCAGGCCCGGCAGGCGCTACGCACCTCCCGCCGGGTGGCCATCCCGCTGCTCGAGTACCTGGACCGGTCCCGGCTCACCGAGCGGCTCCCCGGCGACATGCGCCGCATCCGCGACTAAACGGAAACGGGACCCGGCCCAAGGCCGCATCCCGTGATCACGCCGCCGCCCCGAAATCGTGTCCGGAATATGGCGATACGTTCCACCGGGCGGGTTCCGCTGAGGCCAGTCTCAGCATTGGGTGTCGCCAGTACCGCTATGTGCGGCTGGCGACACCCAATCATCGTGCCCGACCATGGAACCTGGCGGGCGCTAGTTCTCGACGGTGGAATCGACCTCGTAGGGCTGCGTGGAGACGCTGTTCACGACGTCGTAGATGCCCGGGGCGTTCTGGAACTCCCCGCTCTTCGGGTTGTCGAGCAGGGAGTGCTCGATCGCCAGGGTTCCCCCGCTCTGCACGACGGCGAAGAAGATCGCGCTGCCGCCCGCCCGGGCCGAGTTGTTCTTGAGGACCGAGCCGTCGATGAGCAGGTTGTAGGAGGTGCCGTCGGTGTAGATCGCACCGCCGCTGCCGCCGCCCGGGGTGCCGTCGATCGCCGGGTTCTGGCAGCAGCCGATCGCCTTGTTGCCGGTCATGATCGTGTTGTACACGTAGAACGTCGTGTGCAGGCTGCTCAGCGCCGCCCCGTTGGAGCAGTAGTTGTTGGTGAAGGTGTCGTGGTTGATGTAGACCGGCGAGCCGCGCCACGGTGAGTAGGTGCGGATCGCGCCGCCGCCGAGGTCGGGACCGTAGGCGTAGCACCCGTTGTGGTTGAACACGGAGTTGACGACCTTGAGCTGACCGCCCATGTCGAAGATGGCGCCGCCGCCGTAGTACGGCGCGGACGACGCGGACTGCTGCCGGGCCGAGTACCCGTTGATGAACGTCATGTTCTGGACGATGAGCTGGGGCCACTGCTGGAACATGCACTCGTGGGTGGTCCAGATCTGCGCTTCGTCGCAGGTGTTCATGTAGAGGATGCGGGTCTTGTTGTTCCCGCTGAGCGTGACCTTGCCGCCGCCGTCGAGCACGATCTGATGGCTGGTGTTCACGACCTTGGCGGTGGCCGTCATCGTGATCGTGACGTGCTTGGGACCGCAGTTGAAGGTGATGATGCCGCCCTTGGCGACGGCCTTGACCACGGCGGCCGAGGTGCAGCTGCCCGGCGTGCCGTTGCCGACGACGTGGTTCGGGTGCGCGGTGCTGACCGCCTTAGCGGCGGCCGGGACGGCGACGTTCCCGCTCGGGTTGCCGGCCGCGGGCGACGCCGCGGTGACGGCGGCCGACGTGGCGCTGCTGGCCGCCAGTGCGGTCTTCGCGGCGGCCGAGCTCTTGGCCGCGGCCGTCTTGGCGGCGGACGCGGTCTTGGCCGCGGCGGCCGACTTGCCGCCCGCCGTCGCGGTCGCGACCGGTGACACCGCCTTGGCCGCGACCCGGGCCGAAGGCACCTTGGCCACGGACGCGGCGGCCAGACTAGTAGCCCCGAGGGGCGCGTTCGCGGACGAGGCACAACCGCTGGCCACTGTGGCCAGGCTGCCCACAACCGCGACTCCGCCGATCAACATTCCCAACCTGCGCATTGCTCGCATGGCGGATCATGCTAGCGGTCGCGGGCGCCGCTCGTCCGCCGATCTCGGAACGACCTCATAAGTCACGGACCAGCGTATTCCCGGCCGGGCGGAGTATTCAGCCGCCGATCGCGGACATCGGCCGGTCCGGCTGGAGGAACGTCGGGTCGTTGATCCCGTGCCCGGGCAGCTTCGCGGCCACCGCGGCCCGCCAGCGGGCGGCGATGTCCGCGTCGCTGGCCCCGGAGCGCAGCGCCGACCGCAGGTCGCTCTCCTCCCGGGCGAACAGGCAGTTGCGCACCTGGCCGTCGGCGGTGAGCCGCACCCGGTCGCACGCGCCGCAGAACGGCCGGGTGACCGAGGCGATCACGCCGACCCGGGCCGGGCCGCCGTTGACCAGGAACGTCTCGGCCGGCGCGGAGCCACGGGACCGTTCGCTATCGTCTGACAGGGAGAAGGCCGCGGACAGCGACGCGATGATCTCGTCGGCGGTGACCATCGCCGTGCGGCTCCACCCGTGCTGGGCGTCGAGCGGCATCTGCTCGATGAACCGGATCTCGTACCCGCGCTCGGCGCAGTACGCGAGCAGGTCCGGCGCCTCGTCGTCGTTCAGGTCGCGCATCAGCACCGCGTTGACCTTCACCGGGGTCAGCCCGGCGGCGGCCGCCGCGGCGAGCCCGGCGAGGACGTCGTCGAGCCGGTCGCGGCGGGTCAGCTTCCGGAACACCTCGGGCCGCAGCGTGTCGAGCGAAACGTTGATCCGGTCGAGCCCCGCCGCCTTGAGCCCGGCCGCGCGCCGGTCGAGGCCGATCCCGTTGGTGGTCAGCGAGATCTCCGGCCGGGGGTCGAGCGCGGCCGTCCGGGCGATGATCTGGGCCAGGTCGCGGCGCAGCAGCGGCTCGCCGCCGGTGAACCTGACCTCCCTGATGCCCAGCGTCTCGACGCCGATCCGCAGCAGCCGGACGATCTCGTCCTCGGTCAGCACCTCGGGTGCCGGCAGCCAGTCGAGCCCTTCGGGCGGCATACAGTAGGCACAGCGAAGGTTGCAGCGGTCCGTGAGGGAGACGCGCAGATCCGTGGCCACCCGCCCGTAGGAGTCAGTGAGCATCTGCCCAGCCTACGTTCCGAAAGTGACGAATAGAAATAAGGGCGCATCTGTGCGCGAACTGCTTGCGCTGCGCAAACAGTGCTGGCGGAGGCGGACGGGAATCGAACCCGCCAGCGACGCGGCACGCCGCTCACTGGTTTTGAAGACCAGGGGGACCACCAGGAACCCAGACGCCTCCGCGCACGACTGTACTGACTCAGCGCGCGTGAGCCAATGACCAGATCAGCATCGGAAGGGACAGCGAGTGGGCAAACCCGACAATCCCTGGTGGGCCGGCGCGGTGGTGTACCAGGTGTACCCGCGCAGCTTTGCGGACGACAACGGGGACGGGACCGGTGACCTGCCCGGCGTGATCAGCCGTCTCCCGTACCTGGAGTCCCTCAGCGTAGACGCGATCTGGCTGACGCCCTTTTACCCGTCGCCGCTCAACGACGGCGGGTATGACGTCAGCGATTACATGGACGTGGACCCGCGCTTCGGAACGCTTAACGACTTCGATCGCCTGGTCAAAGCGGCCAAGGACCACAACATACGGGTCATTGTCGACATAGTGCCCAACCACTGCTCGTCGGAGCATCCGCTGTTCAGGAAGGCCCTGGCGGCGCCGCCGGGAAGCCCGGAGCGCGGCCTGTTCATCTTCCACGAGGGACGAGGGCCCAACGGGGACGAGCCGCCGAACAACTGGCCCTCCAACTTCGGCGGGCCGGCCTGGACCCGGGTGCCTGACGGCCAGTGGTACCTGCACCTGTTCGACTCGAGCCAGCCGGACTGGAACTGGCGCGATCCGCGCGTCCTGCCGATGTTCGAGGAGATCCTGCGGTTCTGGCTCGACCGTGGCATCGCCGGGTTCCGCGTGGACGTCGCGCACGGCCTGTTCAAGGACCCGGACCTGGCCGACGCGGCCTCGACAACGCTGACCAACCGCCCGTCGCCCTACTATCACCGCCCGGAGGTGTACTCGGTTTACCGGGACTGGCGGACCATACTCGACAGCTATCCGAGCGACGGCTTCCCGGGCGCGCGCACCGCGGTCGGCGAGGTCTGGGCGGACTCCGCGGCCACGATCGCGCCCTACCTGGCGCCGGGCGGCCTGCCCCAGGTGTTCAACTTCGAGCTGGTCAAGGCGCGATGGTCAGCGTCCGCCCTGCGCGCGGCGATCGACGCCACGCATGCGTTCGCCGACGGCTCGCGCGCGCCCTGGGTGATCGGCAACCACGACGTGGTCCGCCCGGTCACCCGCTGGGGCCGGGACGCCGCCCGCGCCGCCGCCCTGCTGCTGCTCGCGCTGCCCGGCTCGGCCTACGTGTACCAGGGCGAGGAACTCGGCCTCCCCGAGGTCACCGACATCCCGGATGCCGCCCGCCAGGACCCGACCTTCCGCAGGACCGGCGGAAAGGTCGCCGGTCGTGACGGCTGCCGTATCCCGCTTCCGTGGTCGACGGCCGGTGACTCATTCGGATTCTCCCGAACGGACCGTGGTTCCACCCCGGCACCGCCCTGGCTACCGCAGCCTCAGCGGTGGGGCGCTTACAGCGTGGACACTCAGACCAGGGACCCGCACTCCTTCCTGTCGCTGTACCGGGCGGCCCTGCGCCTGCGGCGGGAACATCCCGTGCTCGGGGCCGGCGCCCTGCGCTGGCTGGACGCCCCGGACGACATGCTCGTGTTCGCCCGTGATCCTGGCTTCGTGTTCGCCGCCAACCTGTCGTCGGCACCGGTCCCGCTGGTGTCACTGGGGATGGGCGCGTGGCATCCGCGGGTGCTGCTGTCGAGCGGCCCGCTGGTCACCGACCGCCTGGGCGGCGCCTCGCTTCCGCGCGACACCGCCGTCTGGATCGCCGTGTGATGATCCGTTAGGCGGGACTCCCTGCGGTAACCTGCGGCTGTCGGCGGCGGAGCGGAACTGGGCTGGGAGGACGTGAGATGGCGCGGGTTCGGGTAGTGCGCAAGGGCGTCACCGCGAAGGAACTCGCGACGGTGCTGGGCCGGCGGCTCGGCGACGGGTTCGAGGTGGCCGATGACGGCAGCGGCGAGGTCATCGTCCGGCGCTCGGTGATCAGCGCCGCCGTCATCCGGATCAACGACGCCCCCGGGGCCACCGTCTTCCGGGTCCGCGGTGTCGGCTTCCCGCTCGTCGCTAACTTCGGGACGGCCCGCATCGTCGCCGACGCGCTGCGCCGGTCCCCGGAATTCCGCAGTGTCTGAACCCGGCTTTCCTTGCGCGATTTCGGCGGTCGCCCCTTGCGGTGTCCCCGGATTCCGTACCTTTAAGTAGAAGGTCTTATGATTGCTGTGTTCTCGGTGGCTAAGCCCGGGAACTAAGCATTGTCTCGCACAGTCGTCGAAGTCGTCCGGAGCGGCCCACATGCCTGCTAGTCTCCGCCAGTGAGCGGGAACCTGTTTACCCCGGGTGAAGTGGCCCGCGTGCCTGGAGAGCAGACGAGGCGCGGCGGATCACCCGAGGCCGACGGAGAGCAGGATCGGCGCGGCGGGTTCTCGTCTTTCGGGTCCCGGTTGCGCGCGTACTGGCTGAGCAACCCGGGCAAGGTCATGCTGATCGCCACCGCGCTCGCGCTGGCGCTCCGGCTGTTCACGCTGAGCAGGCCGGGCTACCTGACCGGCATCACCGAGTACGACGACGGCGTGTACATCGGCGGCTCGGTCCGGATGACCGAAGGCCAGCTGCCCTACCTGAACTTCGCGTTCATCCAGCCGCCCGGCATCCTCGAGCTGATGCTGCCGGTGGCGCTGATCGCCAAGGCGACGAGCACGGTGAAGGCCCTCGCCCTCGCCCGGCTGCTCACCGCGCTCGCGAGCACGGCCTGCATTCCCCTGGCCGGGAACCTGGTCCGCTACCGCGGCGCCATGGTGACCGCCGTGACCTGCGGCGTGCTCGCGGTCTACCCGCCCGACCTGACCACGGCGCACACCCTGCTCCTCGAGCCGTGGATGAACCTGGTCTGCCTGATCGGCATGAACCTGGCCTTCCGCCGCGGGCACCTGGCCCGCCCCGGGCGGCTGCTCTGGGCCGGGGTCGCGATCGGCTTCGCCGGGGACATCAAGTTCTGGGCGGCCGCGCCCGCCTTGGTGCTGCTGGTGATCTGCCTGCTGGTCGCGGACGGCCGGGTCCGCCGGGTGCGGGCCTACCTGATCGGGCTCGTTCTGGGGTTCGTGGTGCCCGCCGCGCCGTTCCTCATCGCCACCCCGATCGCGTTCATCCGCTCCACGATCCTCGACCAGGCCGGCCGCCAGGGCAGCCCGGTGGCGCTCGGGGTCCGGCTCGCGAACCTGACCGGCCTCATCGACGTCTACACCACCCAGGGCAAGCTCACGCTGCACCCGGGCGGGAACTCGATGTTCGCGGCCGGGGCCGCGGCCGGGATCGGCGACTCGCACAGCATCGGCTGGCTGCCTATCCTCGCGGCGCTGGTCGCCACGGCGGCGGTCGTCGTCGGCTACGCCCGGCAGTCCCGGCGGCTGACCCCGCTCGAGTGGCTGTCGCTGGCCACCGCCGTGGTCGCGGTCGCCGCCATCACCTTGTACTCGGCTTTCTTCTACCACTACGCGGACTTCCCGGCGCCGTGGGTCGCGCTCACCCTCGGCGGGGCGGCCGGGGCCCTGGCCGGCCACCGGACCTGGACCACGATCGCGGTCCGGGTGTTCGCGTTCGTGATCGTGGTCGTGGCCATCGTGCAGGTCAGGGAGATGTACCCGGCGCAGGCGCACGGGGCCGAGGCGATATCCCACGTCATACCGCCGGGCGCCTGCGTGGTCACCGACGAGGTGTCGATGAGCATCGCCGCCGACCGGTTCGCCGGCCTGCCGGCCGGGTGCCCGGACATCGTCGACTCGCTCGCGTCCACGCTCGTGCTCACCCACGGCGTGTCCATTCAGGGCGGCGCGAGCACCATGCCGACAGTCGTCGCCCAGTGGAAGACCTGGCTGGGGGATGCCGACTACGTGTGGCTGTCCCCGGGCCACGGCTCCCGCAAGCGCATCCCGTGGACCCTGGGGCTGTCGGCCTGGTTCAACACGCACTTCGTCAAGATCGGCACCTACTCGGCGACGACCGGGCAGGTCTACCAGCGCGTGGGGTACAGCCCGCCGGCGGGCTACCCGTCTTAGAAGCCGTACTGGCTGCCGTCGACGATCTCGTTGCTCGGCGGTGCCGCCATGGTCACCGTGGTGGAGAAGTAGGTGAAGGTGAACGTGCCGCCGTTGACGCCGGGCACGAAGAAGCTCAGCAGCTGGGGCTCGGTGGTGTCGGACACCGTGAGGTAGCCGCCGTCCGCGGTGTCGCGGATCTTCAGCGCGGGCACGCCCGCGACGACCGTCGCGGCGGGCGCGCCGATGCCGGTCTTCCGGGCCGGGGACGGGCCGCTGCCCACGAGCGTGGTCAGCGAGCAGAGGTTGGCCAGCGTGCCCAGGCCGCGAGCGCCCGGCGTGACCTGGAGGTACTTGCCGACGACGGCGGGAGTGACCGCGGTGCCGGTGGTCTTCCAGTAGTCATAGCTGGGCAGGATCCAGGCGGTGCTGCCGTCGTCGATGATCTGGAACGTGCCGACCGCCGACTTGAAGACGTCGCCGACGCACCCGTCGCCCCCGTTCACCAGGGACAGCGTGGACAGCCTGGTCGACTGCCCGGCATCGAAGACCTTGCCGGTGAGCGTGACGTTGGGTGCCGACTCGGTGTCGGCGAACGCCTTGTCGATGATCTGGTAGCTGGTCAGCTTCTTGAGCGGGTTGACGCCTGGCCGCGCGGTCCCGGTCAGCGCGCTCGGGGGCGCCTGCGGGATCCCCTCGCACGCCGCGACGGTCGCCGCGACGGCAGCGGTCGCGATCGCTGCCAGGATCGCCTGGCGGGCTCTGGCCATCATGCTGCCGAGATTACTAGGGTTGCTACGGCTGCGTGGGACGATACGCCGGGCCGTGGGAGTCTTCGCAGTGCGAGTGGAACGGCGTGTGGTCCTCGTGTTCCGGCGGCCCGCTGGGCACCGGCTCCTCGGCCGGGGGGTCCACGGCGGTCTCGTCGGGGACGTGATCGACCTGCAGGGTCAGGTGGGTGATGCCGTGCTCGTGGGCCAGCATGGCCTCCAGGGCGGCGCGGACCGCGTGGCAGTCCTGGCGCGGCTCGACCAGCACGTGCGCCGAGGCGGCCGTCATGCCCGTCGTGATCTCCCAGATGTGCAGGTCATGGACCTCGGCGACGGAGGGCATCGCCGCCATCTCGGTGCCGAGGGCGGCCGGGTCGAGCCCCGCGGGGGCCGCCTCGAGGAAGATGCGGCCCGACTCGCGGATCAGCCCGCTGCCCGCGCGCAGCATCAGCACGACGACCACCAGGGTGGCGATCGCGTCGGCCCGGGCGAATCCGGCGGCGAGGATGATGATCGCGGCCGCCACGGTCGCCGCGAACGCGTACAGGTCGGTGAGCACGTGAGCGACGGCGCCCTCCATGTTGAGGCTGCGCCGCTCGCTCGTCCGGCTGGCCCGGGCGAGCAGCCAGCTCGCCGCCAGGTTGACGACGACCCCCGCTAGGGCCACCCCGAGCATCAGCGGGCCGGCCACCGGGCGGGGGCTGATCAGCCGGCGGACGGCCTCGTAGGCCAGCCAGGCCGCGAGCAGGACCAGGGTGATGCCGTTCGCCTGGGCCGAGAGGATCTCCAGCCGGCGCAGCCCGTAGGTGTACCCGCCGCGGGCGGGCCGCCCGGCGACCCGGGCCGTGACGATCGCGAGGCCGATCGCGGCGGCGTCGGTGATCATGTGGGCCGCGTCGGACAGCAGCGCGAGCGAGTGCGCGGCCACCCCGGCGACGATCTCGCCGGCCATGAACGCCACGATCAGCGCCGCGGCCGCCGTCAGCCAGCGCGGGTCCGCGTCCGCTGGCGCGGGGTGCGTATGCCCGTGACCCGCGTGCCCGCTCATCCACACCGCCGCTCGTCCATGCCACTGGCATATTTACCCCGTTATCCGCCGGGTAATGACCGCGGCCCGGTTCCCGGCCTGACCGGCCGCCAGAAAGGGCGTTCCGGGCCGGTTACCGGGTTCTTACGGGGATCTCGATGGGGCCGTCCGGACTCGCCCGTTTCCGGTAGAAAAGTGTTATCGGCCCCGGCGGGGGAGTACCGGCACGCGACGAGCGAAGGAGAACGATGACCGAAGCGGCCACCAGGGGACAGGACGCCACCCGAGAGATGGACGCCGCCCCGGGCCAGTGCGCCGCTCGCCGTAGCGTCCTGCTCTGCGCGGGGCTGGCCGGCGCGGGCGTGGCCCTCGCCGGGTGCAGCACCGTCGCCGTCCCCTACGACGCCAACGACGCGGGCCAGGCCCCGGGCGCGGCCGCCGCCCCGTCGCCCGCCGCGGCATCGCCGGCCCCGGCGACCGCAGCCGCGGCCGGCGGCGGCGAGGCGAGCGCCAAGCCGAGCGGAACCCTGCTCGGCGAGGCCGCCTCGATCCCGGTCGGCGGCGGGACGATCTTCACGTCGGCCAAGGTGGTGGTCACCCAGCCGACGAAGGGCGAGTTCAAGGCGTTCAGCGCGATCTGCACCCACGTCGGCTGCGTCTGCGACCAGGTCGCGGACGGCACCATCAACTGCCCCTGCCACGGCTCCAAGTTCAAGATCACCAACGGCGCGGTCGTCGCCGGCCCGGCTCCGAGCCCGCTGCCGGCCGCCAAGATCACCGTCACCGACGGCAAGGTCATGCTGGAGTAGCCAGCCCGCCGCATGCGGCATAATCTGCCCATGCCCATGCCCAACCCCGCTGTTCAACGCTGGCGAAGCCCGGCCGTGCTGCGGATCAAGTCGGTCGTCTTCGCCGGGGCCGGCGTGGCCGTCGCGCTCGTGTTCTTCCCGCCCTGGTTCGCGATCCCGGTCGCGGCCGTGCTCGCCGCCTGGGGCCTCGGCCTGGCCGTGCGGGCCGCCACCGTGGTGCTCGACCCGGGTGCGGGCACGCTGGTGCTGCGGATGGGGCTCATCACCCGCCGGGTCCGGCTCACCGATATCACGGCCGTGCTCGTCGACAGCACCAAGGTGTCCATCGCCCGGTCGGGCGGCGGCGAGATCTCGCTCTACGCCTGGCGCAAGAGCGCTCTGGACGGCTGGCTGCGCGTCCCGTCCGTGCCCGGGGACATCGGCCACGCCGTCGCCGGCGCCGTGGCCCTCGCGAAAGACGGCCAGTCCCGGGACGCCCAGCCCCAGGGTGAGCGGCCCGCGGCCGAGCCGTCGGCCCGGGCCGGCACGTCCGCCCGCTCGCGGTCGGCGCTCGCCACCGCGCTCCTCGGCGGCACCGGCTTCGTCGCCCTGGCCTCGGCGTTCCTGGTCAGGCTGTCCTGGCCCGACAACCCGGTCATGACCGTGCTCAGCGTGCTCCTCGCGCTCGCCCTCGGCGTAGCGGGCCTGTTCTACGTGGTGTTCACGCTCTGGCTCGCGCTCCCCAACAAGAGCATGGCAGGATGACACGGTGGGCTCGCTGCTGCTCCTTGACACGGCGTCGCTGTACTACCGGGCGTTCTACGGGATGCCGGAGACGGTGACGGCGCCTGACGGCACGCCGGTGAACGCGATCCGCGGTCTGCTCGACGCGATCGCCCGGCTGGTCGGCCAGTACCATCCGCAGCGCCTGGTCGCCTGCCTCGACGCCGACTGGCGGCCCGCCTTCCGGGTGGCCGCCATCCCCGGGTACAAGGCGCACCGGGCCGAGGAAGACGGCTCCGAGCGGACGCCGCCCAACCTCGCGGTGCAGATCCCGCTGATCACCCAGGTCCTGACCGCGGCGGGCATCGCCCTGGCCGAGCACGAGGGCTACGAGGCCGACGACGTCATCGCCACCCTCGCCGCCCGGGCCAAGCAGCCCGTCGATGTCGTCACCGGCGACCGCGACCTGTTTCAGCTGGTCGACGACGAGCGCCAGGTGCGCGTGCTCTACACCATCCGCGGCCTGGGCAAGCTGGAGTCGATCACCGAGCAGGCGGTCGCGGAGAAGTACGGCATTCCCGGCGACCGGTACGCCGACTTCGCCGTGCTGAGAGGCGACCCGAGCGACGGCCTGCCCGGCGTCCCCGGCATCGGGGAAAAGACCGCGGCCACGCTGATCCGGTCCTTCGGCTCCCTGGACGGCCTGCTGAACGCGCTCGACCTGGGCCACGGCGGGTTCCCGGCCGGCACTAGGAAGAAGCTCGAGGCGGCCCGCGGGTATCTCGACGCGGCCCCGCCGGTCGTGGCGACGTCTAGGGACGTCCCGCTGCCTGACGACATCGACGGCGCCCTGCCGGCGATCCCGCCGGACCCGGAGCTGCTGGCCGAGATCGGCTCGGCTCTCGGCCTGGGCTCCTCGCTCGCCCGCTTCCGCGCTGTCGTCACTCAGTGACGCCTTCGTCACCAAGTGAACTGTCGTCACCCAGTGAACAGGAGACCCGTGACCACCGCTCTCTACTCGCCCGAGCGCCTCACCCGCGTGCGGGACGCCGTCCGCGCCGAGGGACTCGACGTCCTGCTGCTCACCCCGGGCGCCGACCTGCGCTACGTCACCGGCTACGACGCCAAGCAGCTCGAGCGCCTCACCTGCCTCACGGTCCCGGCCAGCGGCGACCCGTTCCTGCTCGTCCCCGCGCTCGAGCTCAAGGCGGCGCAGGTCTCGCCGGCCGCGGACCTGGGCATCGAAATGGTCCCGTGGGGTGAGACCACGGACCCGTTCGCGATCATCGCGGAGCGGCTCGCCGCGTCGGCGTCCCCTCCCCGGACGATCGCGCTCGCCGACCGCATGTGGGCGCTGCACGTGCTCCAGTTCGCGGCCGCCTTCCCGGACGCGGCTCAGGCCCTCGCGTCGACGATCCTGTCACCGCTGCGCATGCGCAAGACGCCGGCCGAGGTCGCCGCGCTCCTTGAGGCGGGCCAGGCGATCGACCGGGTGCACGCCCGCGTTCCCGACTGGCTGCGGCCCGGCCGCACCGAGCGCGAGGTCGGCGCCCAGATCGCCGAGGCCATCATCGCCGAGGGCCACGTCACCGTCGACTTCACGATCGTCGGCTCCGGCCCGAACGCCGCCTCGCCGCACCACGAGGTCTCCGACCGGGTCATCAAGACCGGTGACGTCGTGGTGGTCGACATCGGCGGCACGATGCCGTCCGGCTACTGCAGCGACTGCACCCGCGTGTACGCGCTCGGGACCCCGCCGGAGGAGTTCACGGCCTACTACGACGTGCTCCGCCGCGCCCAGGAGGAAGCCACGGTCAGCGTCAGGCCCGGCGTCACCGCCGAGAGCGTCGACGCCGCGGCCAGGAACGTCATCGCCGACGCCGGCTACGGCGAATGGTTCATCCACCGCACCGGCCACGGCATCGGCCTGGAGTCGCACGAGGACCCGTACATCGTCGAGGGCAACCTGATCCCGCTGGCGCCGGGCATGGCCTTCTCGATCGAGCCCGGCATCTACCCGGGCCCCCACGGTGCCCGCATCGAGGACATCGTGGTCTGCACCGACACCGGCTACCAGCGGCTGAACAACGCCCCGCGCGACCTAGTGGTCGTCTGAGGGCCTAGTGGTCGTCTGAGGGCGAGGAGTTCCCGCCCTGCTGCTCGGCCAGGAACTGCTCGAACTGGGCGGCGAGCTCGTCCGCGGTCGGCATCTCCTCGCCCTCGGCCAGGAGGTTCTCGCCCTCGTGGGCGAGGGCCGCGTCGTACTGCGACTCGAGTCCCTGGACGAGCTCGGCGACCTCGGTCGACTCGGCGACCTGCCGGTCGATCAGCGTGTTGGTGCGGTCGGCCGCCTCGCGCAGCTCGAGCGCGGGCAGGTCGAGCCCGGTCGTCTCGGTCAGCGACTCGATGAGCGTCAGCGCCGCGGTCGGGTACGCCGCCTGCGACAGGTAGTGCGGCACCTGGACGACGAGGCCGATCGCGTCCCGGCCGGCCTCGCCGAACCGGTACTCGAGCAGGGAGGACGCCGACGCCGGGACCTGGAGCTTCGACGGCAGCGGTATCTTGCTCGACACCAGGCCCGGCTTGGTGGCGTGCGTGATCACGCCGAGCGGCCGGGTGTGCGGTATCCCCATCGGGACGCCGAAGTAGGTGATCATCGGACCGGCGCCGAGCTGCTCGGCGAGGGACTGGGCCGCGGTCGCGAACGCCTCCCACTCGTGATCCGGCTCGGGCCCGGTGAGCAGCAGGAACGGCTTGCCGGTGGCGTCCGCGAGCTGGAACACGGAAAGCTCGGGCGCGTCGTAGGTCACCCACTTGCCGTCATCGAAGGTCATCAGCGGGCGCCGCGACCGGTAGTCGAGGAGCCGGTCGGTGTTGAACCGGGCGACCGTCTTGTGCTCGAAGGCCTCGAGGAGGTGCTCGGTGAGCAGGCGTCCCGCCGCGCCCGCGTCCATGAATCCTTCCAGGTAGACCAGCAGGGCCGCGCCGTCGAGGTCCGGCACCGCCTCGGCGTCGACTTCGTAGAGCTCTTCCGGCTGCATGCTTCCAGTCTCCCACCACGGATCAACGGCTTTGGCCGTGCAACGCAATGGAGGGCGATATCCATCCCGCATCCATCCCGTGCGGGGAAAGTCACTCACCCGGCGGTTACGCGACGGGCGTGCCCGAGACGAAGCCGTTACCCGGCGCTGTCACGGCGCACGCACAATCCACGTTAAGTTGTCGTAGTGGAAGAGATCGATCGCCGGATCGTATCGTTGCTGTCTCGCAATGGGCGCATGAGCTTCACCGAACTCGCCAGGCAGGCGGGCCTTTCGGTGTCCGCGGTGCACCAGAGAGTGCGCCGGCTGGAGACCGACGGCGTCATCACTGGGTACGTTGCGCTCTGTGATGCCGAGGTGATCGGCCTGCCGCTGACCGCGTTCGTGTCGATCAAGCCGTTCGACCCGGCCGCCCCGGACGACGTGCCCCAGCGGCTCGAGCAGCTGGACGCGATAGAGGCCTGCCACAGCGTGGCCGGTGAGGAAAACTACATACTCAAGGTCCGCACCGCGTCGCCGGCCGGGCTCGAGGACCTCCTCCAGCAGATCCGCACGCTCGCCAACGTGTCCACGCGCACCACGATCGTGTTGTCCACGTCCTACGAGAACCGCCCGCCCGCGGTCTAGGCGGTGGCGTCGTCCTCGCGCGGGCGCAGCCCGTCGAGGATGAGCGAGAGCAGCCGCCCGGTCTGCTCGGGCGAGCGCTCGGTGGCGACCACGATCCCGTGCACCAGCCTGAGCACGTCCTCCGCGGTGACGTCGGCGCGGACCACCCCGGCCTCCCGCGCGCGGGTGAGCAGCCGGTCGGCGGTGTCGCTCATCGCCATCCAGCAGCCGGAGATCAGCTCGGAATCCCGGCCGAGGGTGGCGATCAGCGAGCTGGACAGGCCCCGCTTGGTGACCAGGTAGCCGGCGATAGCCTGGACCCAGCCGGCGAAGGCCTGCTCGGGGGTCGCGGTGACGAGGAGCTCGTCCGCGGTGTCGCAGACCGACTGGACCTGGCTGCGGTAGACCGCCGCCTGCAGGTCGACCCGGGAGGGGAAGTGCCGGTAGAGCGTGCCGATCCCCACTCCGGCCCGGCGGGCGATGTCGTCGAGCGGCGCGTCGGCCCCGTGCTCGGCGAACGCCGCGGTGGCCGCCTCGAGCAGCTTCGCGCGGCTACGGCGCGCGTCGGCGCGCATCCGTACTTCTTCTTCGACAGCACTCATCAGCTCAGTAAACCAGTTTGCTAAACGGAGGGAGTCTCCGTATAGTAACCGGAGTGGACCTCCGAATCTTTCCTCATCGTACATCGGGTGACCGTCCAGTGAATACTGGAGCGCGCCGCGGTACCGGGCGGCCGGGCGTGGCGCTGACCATCATGCTCGGCGCGCAGCTCATGATCATCCTTGACGCGACCGTGGTGAACATCGCCCTACCGCACATCCAGAACGGCCTGCACTTCTCGGAGACTAACCTCTCCTGGGTGCTGAACGCCTACACGCTGACCTTCGGCGGGCTGCTGCTGCTCGGCGGCCGGGCAGGCGACATCCTCGGCCGCCGCCGCATGTTCATCGCCGGCATCGCCATCTTCACGGTCGCCTCGCTCGTCGGCGGCCTCGCGACGACCTCGGGCATGCTGCTCGCCGCCCGGGCCGTGCAGGGCGTCGGCGGGGCCCTCGCCTCGCCCGCCGTGCTCGCGCTGGTCGTCAGCGCCTTCCCCGAGGGCAAGGAGCGGGCCAAGGCGCTCGGCATCTACGTCGGCGTGGTGACCGGCGGCAGCTCGCTCGGGCTGGTGCTCGGCGGCGTGATCACCGAGTGGCTGTCCTGGCGCTGGGTGCTGTTCATCAACGTCCCGATCGGCATCCTCGTCCTCGTGGCCACGCCGCTGTTCGTGACCGAGACCCCCCGCCAGTCCGGCAGGTTCGACCTGGTGGGCGCCATCACCTCCACCGGCGGCATGGCGCTGCTGGTCTACGGGTTCATCCAGGCGGCGACCTACGGCTGGGGCAACCACACGGCGATCGCCTCGTTCGTGGTCGCCGTCGCGCTGCTCGCGGCCTTCCTGCTGAACGAGAGCCGGGTCTCGCAGCCGATCACCCCGCTGCGGCTGTTCGCCGACGTCAGCCGGTCGGGCTCGTTCGTGGCCCGGCTGCTGCTGGTGGCGGGCATGTTCGGGATGTTCTACTTCCTGACCCAGTTCCTCCAGGATGTGCTCGGCTTCAGCGCGCTGAAGGCCGGCTTCGCGTTCCTGCCGATGACGCTCGCGCTGTTCGCCGTCTCCCGCTACGCCCCGAAGCTGATCCCGCGGTTCGGTCCCAAGCCGCTGATGATCGCCGGGATGCTCCCGGTGATCGCCGGCATGGCCTGGCTGTCCCAGGTGTCGGCGACGACCAGCTACTGGTCCGGGGTGCTCCCGCCGATGCTGCTGTTCGGCCTGGGCATGGGCGTCGTGTTCGTCCCGCTGACCACGGTGTCCCTCGCCGGCGTGCGCCCGGAGGACTCCGGCGCCGCCTCCAGCATGGTCAACGTCATGCAGCAGGTCGGCGGCTCGCTCGGGCTGGCCGTGCTGGTCGCGGTCTACGGCACCGCGAGCAGGGACGCCGCCGCCCACCCGGCGGCCGGGCTGTCCGCGGTCGAGCAGAGCCACCGCGTCCTCGCGCACGGCATGGCCACCGGCTTCGGCCTGGCCGCGATCTTCGACGTGCTCGTCCTGGTGATCGTCGTCCTCGTGCTCCGCGGCCGCCCGAAGGTCGTGGTGCCGTCCACCGCCGAGTCGCTCACCGACGCCAAGATCGCCGAAGACCAGGCGCTCATCGAGTAGCCCGGCCGGCCTCGACCCGGAGTCCCGTCACGACACCGGCCGCGCGTATGGGTACGCTCCAGCGACCCCGATCGCGCGGCCGGTGTCGCTCTTTCAGGGCTCGCTGACCGTCAGCGGGATCGCGGGGGAGTAGTGCACGCGGCCGAAGTACATCAGCTTGACCAGCAGCCAGGAGTTCCAGCCGGGTTCGGCGGTCGCCCCGATCGTGACCCGGAACGTGACCGTCGTCTCCCCGCCGGGCACGACCTCGACCGCCTGGGTCCACGGCGCGGTCGCCCCCCAGGTGCCGATGGGGGAGACCAGCTGAGCCTCGCCCCGCAGCTGTGATCCCAGGTGGCTGCTCACCCGCATGGTCAGCTCGCCGGCTTCGCCCGGCGCCAGCCGCAGCGCCGGGGTGAGCAGCTCCAGGTCGGCCTCGCCCATGAGGGCCATGACGTCGGACTGCAGGCGGAAGAACAGCTCCTCGGGTTCCTGGCCGGGATCGGGGCCGCCAGCCTCGCCGATCGTGACCAGCGCGGTGTCCTCGAGTACCTGGCCGGACGCGTCCTTGATCCGCGCGGCCACGAAGTACCGTCCGTCGGCCGCCCCCGGCAGCGCGCTGATCACCACGTTCCAGGCCGCGAACTCGCCCGCGGCGAGGTCGTACCGCGCGGCGTCGCCCTGGATGACGGCGGTCAGGGCGGTGGGCACGATCAGCTCGACCTCGCCCGACGCGGCCTCCGGACCGCAGGCCACGGTCAGGGTGAGCCCGGTGAGCGCGTCCCCGCCGGGCGCACCGGGCTCACCGGGCACCCGGAGGGTGACCCGGGTCGGCGTGAAGTGCACCGCGACCGGGACGTTCCCCGCCGGGGCCGGGCCCTTCCCGTGCAGCCAGTACCGCGTGTAGACCGGCTGCACCGGCTCGGGCAGCGCCACCGCCTCGGCCGGGGCGACCGCCAGGCCGGGCCGGACGGCCAGGGTGACGGTCTCGAACGGGGCGAGGCTCACCGACGCCGCCCCGTCCGCCACGGCCAGCGCCGCGCCCTCGGTCTCCTCGATCAGGTCGGTGCGCCAGGCGGCCTCGATCCCGCCCGCCATCCGCAGTTCCGCGGTCGCGGTCCGGCCGTCGGTCTCCCGCAGCCGGACGGTCACCAGCCGCCCGGCCGGAGTGCCCGGCCGCCCGGCCGCCAGGGGGTTGCCGAACGGCTTCAGCGCGCCCAGCGTGACGTTCGGCGCGCCCGAGATCAGCAGGCCCGCGTCCGGCAGCACGTCGTCGGCGGCCGGCCCGGCCGGCCCGGCCGACACGGCCGCCACGAGGTCGTGGTTGTAGTCCTCGGCCGCCGCGTTGAACCCCGCCTCGCGCCAGCCCGGTTCCGCGCCCGACCACGCGAGGGCGTAGCTGAACGTGTGCGACCAGTGCTGCCAGGCGAACGACGAACCGTCCGGCGCGGCCTGCCGGTCGCCGTCGATCCACACCCCGCTCGGCCAGCCCGAGCAGGCGCGGAACAGCGACATCCACAGCGTCCCGTCCGGCGTGACCGCCGCGCCCGGCGTGCCCCGGTTGAACACCGCGACGGCCCCGTCGCCCAGCAGGTCCTGGGCCGCGGCGAAGCCGTCGGCCGGGTCCGCCGCCAGCTCGGCCGGCGGGAGCATGGCGCCCGCCCGCAGGCCCGCGGACAGCTCGCCGATCGCCGCCTCGAGCCCGGCCGGGCCGGGCGGCGCCACGATCAGCACCGGCAGGTCGCGGGGGCCGCGCAGGTCGGTGTCCGGGGCGAACGCCTCGGCCCGGGACTTCGTGGCCGGCACCCACAGCCGCGCTGTGGTCCCGTCCGCGAGCAGCGCCGCGAGGCGCTTGGCCACGGCCGGGCCGGCCGCGGCCAGGACCTCGGCGGTGAACGAGTTGTCCTCGGGCCCGCCGAGCGCGATCCGGAAGTCCGGCAGGTTCGAGTCCACGTCGATCGACCCGTAGCGCGGCCCGGCGGCGCGCGCGGTCGTCGCGGTCACGCCCGCCCCGGCCAGGGCGGCGACCAGGTCCCGCACGGCGCCGCGCTGCCCGGCGGCGAGCGTCCCGGGGGTGACGACCTCGGCCACGCCGATGGCCTGGGCCACCGCGACCCCGCGGTCGCCGGCGGTGAGCGGCACCGCCGCGACCGAGCCGAGACCGAACCACTGGTTGGCCGGGTTGTCCAGCGTGCACCAGTGCTCGGCCACGTCCGCCTCGGGCGCGCCGAACGGCCGCCCGATCACCGCCGTGGCCGTCTGGTACACCGGCAGCCCGCCCGCGATCACGGCCGGGAACCGCACCCGCAGCAGGTGGTCCTGGCCGATCGACCCGGACACGTGGGTGCGGAACTCGACCCGGTCGGCGCCGTCCCACAGGATCGTCTCCGCGGTGACCGCCAGGTCGCCGAGCGGGTACGTCGCGACCAGCCGTGACCCGGCCGGCGACCGCTGCGCGCGCACCGAGGTCGCGGGAGCGGCGGCCGAGCGGACGCCCGGCCCCTTCGGCGACAGGTGCCAGGGGCCCTCGTGCCACTCCGGGTGCTGCTCGTACTCCTCCTGGAGGACCAGGTCGTTGCCCGGGCCGCCGAGCAGGTGCCGTCCGGACCGCTTGTCGACCACCCGGCTGAGCGCCCCGCCCCGCTCCGGGTCGGCGGTCACCGCGAACGCCTCGTTCTCGATCGCGGTGCCCTCGATGTCCGTCCAGGAGATGGTGAGCAGGGGCGTCGGGCGCAGCGTGTACCGCCGGAACCCGAGCGCGGGCACGCCGCGGGCCCGGAAGGTCAGCGTCACCTCGGCCAGCGAGCCGTCATCGCGGCGCCGCGCCCCCTCGGCGAGGGCCGGGATCACCTGGCCGGAGACCGGGTCGACCACCTCGAGGCCGTCGGTGCCGGGCCGGTCGAGCCGCACGGTGACCGTCGTCATCCCGTCCCGCTCCCGCGCGAGCCCGTTGGCCACCGTCACGGTGAACCCGGTGCCGCTGGCGGTGACATCGGCGGTGCCGCCGGCGGATCCGTCGCCGGCCAGGAACGCGACCGCCGACCGCCGGGCCTCGTCGCCCCGCTGCCACGCCTCCCGCCACCCCGCGAGGAGGTCCAGGTACACCTGGTCGGACTCGGTCCCGGTGATCGCGTCGTGGTGCGCGCCGTAGGCGAGCTGCCGCCAGGCCTTGTCCAGCGACTCCGCCGGGTACGGCGCCCCCCGCAGCCAGGCCAGCGTGGCCAGCCGCTCGCCTTCGAGCACCGCGGTCTCGCCGGCCCGCGCGGCCAGCTTGGTGTCGGCGTAGGACACGTCCTTGCCGGTGTACAGCGGGTTCATGTCCCGGGTCTGCGGCATGATCCAGTACCGGGCGGGCTTCTGGTCCGCGTCGGCCCGCACCGCCGCGAAGAACTCGCGCGGGACCGCGGGCACGAACCGCGGCCACACGTACCGGGCCGCCCACTCCCGGGCCACGTCGGTCACCCACCGGGCCGGGATCACGTGGTCGGACCCGACCGGCAGCATGACGTTCCTGGTCGCGGCGACCGGGGCCAGGGAGCGGAACTGGTCGTAGGCGGCGGTGATGGCCGCCTCGAGGTCGCTGGCGGTGTGCAGCACCCACCCGGCGCCGTAGTGGTTGGCCATGTACGCGGTCAGCAGTCCCGACCCGTCGGGCGAGAGCCAGTCGAACTCGGCCGGGAACTGCATGCGCTCGTTGTCGGCCGGCCCCCACTGGTGGAAGGGCCCGCGGGCCCAGGAGGAGGAGGTCAGCCCGGCCGCGGCCATGAGCGAGGGGAACCCGGGGTCGAAGCCGAACGCGTCGAGCATCCACGCGGACTCCGGGGCGCCGCCGAGCACCCCGCGCTGGAAGCCCATCCCGTACACCGCGTTGCGGATCGTGGTCTCGGCGCCGGTCAGGTTGGTGTTCGGCTCGTTGTAGGTGCCGCCGACGAGCTCCACCCGCCCGTCGCGCATCAGCCGCCGCAGCTGCTCCCGGTCGGCCGGGAACGCGTCGAAGTGCGGCTTGAGGTAGTCGACCTCGGCTAGCACGAACTTGTAGTCGGCGTCCCGGCGGGCCTTCTCCAGGTGCAGCCGCATCAGGTCGAACGCGGTCCGGGTGTCGGGCAGCTTGCCTTCCTCGTCGGGCAGGACGAGCCGGGCCTCGGTGAACTGTCCCTGGGTGTTCCACCAGACCGGGTCGTAGTGGAAGTGGCTGACCATCCACATGGTCCAGCCGGTCTCGGCCACGGTGACGGCGGCCTCGAGCGTGGCCCGCGTCCCGCCGGCCTCGGCGATCACGGTCACCGGCAGCGAAAGGCCGGGCGACCCGGTCACGGCCACGCTCAGCTCGCCGCCGCGGCTCTCCCCGGGTCCGCCGAGGGTGATAGCGAACGGTCCCGTGGTTTCCACGCCGCCCCCCACGACCCGCACGGCAACCGCTTCGCCCGCCTCGCCCGCGTCCGTCGCCTCCACCGTGACCCGCAGCACCTGCAGCGGCCGGACCACGGTCCCGGTGAACAGATCGGTCGACTCGACCCCAGTGATCCGCATGTCCCCATCGTTTCACGGAACGTCGGCGGTCACGCGCATCACTACGCTCGAAATAAGTCTTCCGAAACAATTCTTCCGAGTTCTTGTGGGAAGAATCATTTCGAGCGTAGTCTTTCGAAACATGAGTTCCGAACCAGCGCCGGATCAGCTCGACCTCACCGACCCGAAGGCGATGCGGGCGATCGCCCACCCGGTGCGGATGGCCCTGCTCGAGCTCTTCGCCGTGCACGACACGCTGACCGCGACCCAGGCGAGCGAGGCCCTCGGGGAGTCGCCCGCGAACTGCGCCTTCCACCTGCGGACCCTGGCCAAGTACGGGTTCGTGACCGAGGCGGGCGGCGGGCGCGGGCGCGAGCGGCCCTGGAAGCCAACGACCACCTCCATCCGGCTCGAGTCCTCCAGGCTGAAGGGCGAGCAGGCCCACCTGGCCGCGGACGTGCTCGGGGCGGCCTTTCTCGACCGGTGGCTCGGCCGCATCAGGTCGGCCTTCGCGGCGAAGGCGTGGCCCGCCGAATGGGAGAGCGCGGTGCAGTCAAGCCAGGCCGTCGTGTTCCTCACCCCGCGGGAGCTGGAGCAGGTGACCAGCGAGATGCTCGCGATCATCAACCGGTACGTCAGCCGCCGCGGCGATCCCCGGGCCCGGCCCGCGGGGGCGCTGCCGGTGGAGCTGGGCCTCTTCGGCTACCCCCGCCAGGACCTCGCCCAGCTGCTTCCGGCCGAGAACGCCGATGATCCCGGCGAGTCCTGAGCGTCAAACTTACGATATGTCTTGAATCGATCAATGAACGCGATATATCTTAAAACCGTTCGCCTGCCGTCGTGTAAGCGCGCCGACCTCCGAGGAGCCGTCATCATGCATCCCGAGCTCGCCATGTCCCTGGCCGACCAGCACCGCCGCGAGTCCCTGGGCCGCCCGCGCCATCTCGAACTGGCCGACCGGGCCGTCCCGCCGCCGCCCGTCGCGTTCCGCCCGCGCCCCGGCCGCGCCCGCCGGCTCGTTCCCGGCTACCGGGTGACCTGGACCCGGCTGTCCCTGGCCTCGGCCGGCGCCGGCCGGCGCCGCTCCTGGGTGATCGTCATTTCCGCCACGCGCGCCCATTAGCGCGCGAACCATTAACACGCGCACCCGAGTGAGTAATGTGAGGTGAAACGCTGGACAACGTTTTCCCAGGTTCTCCTAGCAGGGGTTATAACCAGACCGGGTTGTTACCAGAGATGAGGGCGTGATGGCCGAGCGGCAGTCGACGCTGCGGGACGTGGCCGCAGCCGCGGGAGTGCACCCGGCCACGGCATCGCGGGCGCTGAATCCCGGCACCAGGCTGCTGGTGAGCGAGGAGACCGCCCAGCGGGTCAGCGAGGCGGCCGAGCGCCTCGGCTACCGGCCCAACCCGGTGGCCCGGTCGCTGCGGACCAGGCGCTCGAACACCATCGGCGTGCTCATCCCCGACCTGAACAACCCGCTCTTCCCGCCCATGCTGCGGGGCCTCGAAGACCGGCTCGCCGAGGCCGGCTACGTCGCGCTCCTCGGCAACACCGACGCCGACCTGAACAAGGAACGGCTGGTCTTCGACCAGATGCGGGCCCGGCACGTCGACGGGTTCGTGCTCGCGACGGCGACCAGGAACAGCCCGATCCTCGCCGAGGCGGCCGAGGCGGAACTGCCCGTCGTGCTGATGAACCGGACCGCGGAGGATTATCCGTTCTCCTCCGTCTCGGTCGACAACGAGCAGGGCGAGCGGGCGGCCGTGGCCCACCTGATCTCGCTCGGGCACACCAGGATCGGGCACATCGCCGGGCCGAGGGACGTCTCCACCGGCATCGCCCGGCGTCACGGATTCCTCGAGGGCATGCGCTCGCACGGCCTCGAGGTTCCCGAGGGCGACGTGGTCTACGCGGCCAGCTACTCCATCGAGGAAGGGGCGCGCTGCGCCCGCGAGCTGCTCGCGGCCCGCGGTGACCTGACCGCCATCGTGGCGGCCAACGACATGCTCGCGGTGGGCTGCTACGGGGCGCTCGACGAGCTCGGCCTCGGCTGCCCGCAGGACGTGTCGCTGATCGGGTTCAACGACATGCCGTTCATGGACCGCCTCCGCCCGCCGCTGTCCTCCGTCCGGTTCCAGCACTACCAGCTGGGCACTGAGGCGGCCCGGCTGCTGATCGAGCGGATCGAGGCGGGGGAGGGCGGCCCGGTGAAGATCCTCTTCCTCGCGCCCGAGCTGATCGCCCGCGGCTCGACCGCCCCTCTGGCCGGAGCGGCATCGGTGGCCGGCACGGTCCCGATCCGTCGGGCTACCGGCCGCCGGGGCTGATCAGGGAAACCCGCGCCTGGCCAGGTTACGTTGCCGCACATTTCGCGACGTTCGCCGCACTCCGGGTAAGGCACGCCGGTATAAACGCCAGGGATCCCGAGCGATGAGGAAGGAGGAACCGGGCGTGAGCGCCACCCTCCCCTGGTTCTCCAGGAACGCCGCCGCGCTGGGAGCCGTCGCGCTCTCGGTCGGCGTTCTCGCCGGCTGCGGCGCCAGCAGCAGCAGCCCGGGCGTGGCCACCGCGCCGGGCTCGGGCACGACCACGAAGGCGCCGATCACGATCGGCGTGTCGCTGTCCCTCACCGGTGCGTCTTCCGCCGGGGGCATCGCGTTCGACCAGGGCTACCGGCTCTGGGCCAGGGACGTGAACGCGGGCGGCGGCATCATGGGCCGCCAGGTCAGCCTGGTCATCCTGAACGACGACAGCATGCCGGGCCAGGCCGTCACCAACTACAACACGCTGATCGGCACCGATCACGTTGACCTGACCTTCGGCCCGTCCTCCCCGGCGCAGACCGCCCCGGCCGCGGCGGTGGCGGCGCGGGCCGGGTACGCGTTCATCGAGGGCGCCGGCGGCGCGCCGTCCGTCTTCGACGCGAAGACCAGCGCCGCCGACGGCAACGTATTCGACGTGTCGCTGCCGGTCGCGGACGAGCTCGCGCCGTTCGTGACGTACATCGCCTCGCTCGGCTCGCGCGCCCGGGGCATGACCGCCGCCTTCCCGATGGCCGCCGACGACCCGCTCGCGGACCCGCCGGTGCGGCTCGCGGAGACCAAGCTCAGGGCGCTCGGCGTCCGGCCCGTGTATGACCAGGCCTTTACCGCGGGGCCGTCGTCCGCCGCGCGGGCCGCGGCGATCGTGGCCCGCGAGCACCCGGACATCGTGGTTCTCGGGTCGGCCGGCGTGCCGACCGTCGCCGCGTTCATGAAGGAGTTCCGGCTCAAGCGCTACCGGCCGAAGCTGTTCATCGCCGTGGCCGGTCCCGACCAGGGCAGCGCCTTCACCTCCGCGGTGGGCGCGGGCAACGCGGCCGGGATGCTGGTACCCGGCGGCTGGTACCCGGGCTATGTCAACGCCGCCAGCGAGAAGATGGTCGCCGAGTACGTCCAGGGGTACGGCGGCCGCCCGGCTGACGTGAACCCGGGCGTGGCCGAGGCCTTCTCGGTCGGGCAGATCGCCGGGCAGGCGATGGTCGCGACCGGCGGCACCAACAACGCCGCGATCATCAAGTTCCTGCACAGCGGGCTCACGCTGCAGACCGTGCAGGGCGGCGCGCTGTTCAGCGCCCAGGGCGAGAATAACGGCGCGGCCGCCTTCGTCTTTCAGTGGAACAAAACCGGCACCGATCTCCAGCAGGTCCTGCCGGCGAACGACGGGGCGTCGGTCAAGCTGATTAGCCCCAAGCCGGCCTGGGCCGGCTCGGCCCGCTGATTTAAAACGTTCTAATTTCCCCAGAAATAGGGCGACGTCAAAATAGCAACACTGTGATCGCTATGCCCCCTATGTATTGATATTTCTCCGCTGGCCAGGCTAGTCTCTGCGAAACACAGTGTGCACGGTGCGGCAGGTGCGCTTGATCACGGTATTCCGATCCGGTCCGGGCTTCCGCTCAGTGCCTCACTCGCGGGCACGTTTTCGGCGAATGCGGTTTCCTGTTGATATTTGTCGGCAGGGCGCCCTGTCGATAGGGGAAGCGGACGTTGAGCTACGCATACCGCCAGGACCTGAACTGGCTTGTCACCGATTTCACCCGGCGAGTCCCCGACGTGGCCCACGCCGCGGTCGTGTCCGCGGACGGAATGCCGCTCGGCGTGTCCGATGGCATCCCCGCGTACTACGCGGAACGGATCGCGGCCATCGCCGCGGGCCTGTCCAGCCTCATGCAGGGCGCGGCCCAGATCTTCGAGGGCGGCCTGCCGGTCCAGGCGCTGGTCGAGATGGAGAGCGGCCTGATGATCAGCAAGGCCGTGAGCGACGGGTCGAGCCTGTGCGTCCTGGCGTCACCCGACTGCGACACCAGGCATGTGACCTACGAGATCGCGCGGCTCGTCGAGGCGGTCGGCGAGGTACTCTCCCCGGCGCTGCGCGGCGCCGTGCCGCAGCTGCGGTAGCCGCCGTTGAGCGGCTCATGGTCACGCATAATAAACAGAAAGTAGTCATCCGGGTGCGCTGACCCCTGAACCGGGGAAGGACCCGGTCATGGCGCCACTAGAAGGCCTCGCCCGCGAGCTTGGGCTGCACCGTGTCACCGACCCGGACGAGCGCGCGGCGGGCCTGCTTCCGCAGGCCGCCTGGCGCCTTGACCCGTCGCCGCGGCTCGCCCCGGACGAGGTCCGGGTGCGCGTCGACCGCCTGAACCTGGACTCGGCGTCCTACCGTCAGCTCCGTGAGGCGAACCGGGGCGACGGCCCGGCCATCCGTGATGACGTCCGGGGGATCATCGCCACCCGGGGCAAGATGCACAATCCGGTGACCGGCTCCGGCGGCATGCTGACCGGGGTCGTCGACGAGGTCGGCCCGCGCTCTCCGCTCGGGCTGCGGGTCGGCGACCGGATCGCGACGCTGGTCTCGCTGACGCTGACGCCGCTCGGGATCTATGACGGCCTCGTCGGCTGGGATGGCCGGTCGGAGCAGATTCCCTGCGACGGCCACGCGATCCTCTTCGCCCGGTCGCTCGCGGCGGTCCTGCCGCCCGACCTCCCGGTCCCGCTGGCCCTCTCGGTTATGGACGTCTGCGGCGCGCCGGCGCTCACCCGGCGGGTCGTGGCCGCGGCCGCGCGCGGTGACGCCGCGTCCGGCCCGGTCGTGCTGATCGTGGGGGCGGGGGGCAAGAGCGGGTCGCTGTCGGCGGCGGCGGCCCGGGAGGTCGGCGCGGCCCGGGTCATCGGGGTCGTTCCGGACGAGCGGGAAGCCGCGCGGCTGCGGGAGGCGGGCGGCCTGGTCGACGCGGTGGTGGTGGCCGACGCCCGGCGGTCGGTGGCGCTCGCGGAGGCCGTCGCCGCGGCCGGCGGCCCGGCCGACGTGACCGTGGTCTGCGTGGACGTGGCCCGGTGCGAGGGCGGGGCGATCCTGTCGACCAAGCAGGGCGGCACCGTCGTCTTCTTCTCGATGGCGACGAGTTTCAGCGCGGCCGCGCTCGGCGCGGAGGGCGCCGCCGCCGACGTGACGATGCTCATCGGCAACGGCTACGGCTACGGTCACGCCGCCTACGCCTTCGACCTCATCCGGCGGAACGCGCCGGTCCGCCGGATCTTCGACAGCCGCCTGGCCGAGCCCGCCGCCGGGGCTGACCGCGGACCGCCGTCGGGCCTGCCCGATATAGGTAATTTATTGAGTTATGAGATTTATGTTCCTTTAGTACCTTTTATGTAGTTTTTTGGTTTCACAGAAGTAAACAGAGCCCTCTTGGGCACCGCAAAGTCACAAATTGGACATTCGGGATTGACAAACCCACCCGTCCCGGTCCAGTCTCTCTATGCAAACGATTGTTGACCGGGCTCCGCCCGCGCCGGGCTAGGTTACGTTGCCGTACATTTCGCAACGTTCGTTGCACTCCACTTGAAACGTGCCGGTATAACGCCAAAGGCGAGCAAGCGGAAACATCCGCGGGCCCGGCTTTTTGATGAGACTCCAAGAACCCAAGCGATGAGGAAGGAGGAACCGGGCGTGAGCGTCAACCTCCCCTGGTTCTCCAAGAACGCTGCCGCACTGGGAGCCGTCGCGCTCTCCGTCGGCGTTCTTGCCGCATGCAGCAGTAACAGCAGTAGCAGCAGCAGTACGGGCACCACCGCCGGCGCGGGCAGCAGCACCGGCTCGTCCGCTTCCAGCAAGGCGCCGATCACCATCGGCGCGTCCCTGTCCCTCACCGGCGACTTCTCCGACGACGGCCAGGCGTACGACCAGGGCTACAAGCTCTGGGTCAAGGACATCAACGCGGCCGGCGGCATCCTCGGCCGCCAGGTCAAGCTCACCGTCCTGAACGACGCCAGCTCGCCGAACCAGGTCGTCACCAACTACAACACGCTGATCAGCACCGATCACGTGGACCTGACCTTCGGGCCGTTCTCCTCGCTGCTGACCACGCCGGCGTCCGCGGTGGCGGCGCACAACGGGTACGCGTTCGTCGAGGGAGGCGGCGGCGCGCCGACGGTCTTCCAGTCGCCGGCCAACGAGGCCGACCACAACGTGTTCGACGTGTCCCTGCCGATCGCGGACGAGATGCTCCCGTTCGTGAACTACATCGCGTCGCTGCCGGCCAGCACGCGGGATCACCTGACCGCGGCCTACCCGCAGGCCCAGGACCCGTTCGCCGACCCGCCGGTCGAGCTGGCCGCGGAGAAGCTCACCGCGCTCGGGGTCAAGTCGGTCTACGACCAGCAGTTCCCTGAGGAGGTCGCGGATTACAAGGCCCCGGCCGACCAGGTGGCGGCGGACAAGCCGGACATCGTGGTGCTCGGCTCCACCGACGTGCCGACCGTCCAGGCGTTCATGACCGCGTTCGAGCAGCAGCACTACACGCCGAAGCTGTTCATCGCGGCGGCCGGGCCCGACCAGGGCGCCGCGTTCGCCTCCGCGGTCGGCAAGGGCAACGCCGCCGGCATGATGGTGCCCGACGGCTGGTACCCCGGCTTCACCAACGCGGCCAGCGAGAAGATGGTCGCCGAGTACGTCGCGGAATACGGCGGCACCGCGTCCGGCGTGAATGCGGACGTGGCCGAGGCCTACTCGGTCGGCCAGGTCATGGACCAGGCGATCGTCGCGACCGGGGGCACGAACAACGCCGCGATCATCAAGTACCTGCACAGCGGGGCCAAGTTCACGTCGGTGCAGGGCCCGGTGCAGTTCGACGACCTTGGCGAGAACGGCCTGTCGGATGCCTTCGTCTTCCAGTGGGGCAAGGGCGGCACGAACTTCAACCAGGTGCTTCCGGTGAGCGCCCCGGGATCCGTCAAGATCCTCAACCCCAAGCCGGCCTGGACCTCAGGCAACTGATCAGCCCCGTTTTACCCCTGATCACCAGGGCCGATTGATCCGACCAGGACGGAGTGGTTAATGACGCGGGAGGTACTGGAGGCCATCGTCGATGGCATCCTCGTCGGGGGCGTGTACGCCCTCATGGCGGTGGGCTTGACGCTCATCTTCGGCGTGCTCGACATCATCAACATCGCCCAGGGTGTCCTGGTCATCCTGGGCGCCTACCTCAGCTACTCGCTGTCCACCAAGGCCCACATCGACCTGTTCGTCGGCCTGCTCATCACGATCCCGGCGATGTTCGCCATCGGGGTGGTGATCCACTGGGCGTTCATCAGGCGGCTGCGCGGGACCGAGCGGACCTCGATGACCCTGCTCGTCACCTACGCGGTCGCACTGATCATCGAGGGCATCCTCTACAAGATCTACGGGGCCAACAACGTCACGCTGAGCGCCTCGTACACCACGACCAGCATCCGCGTGTTCGGCTTCTACCTGCCGTGGATCTACATCTACGGGTTCATCCTGGCGCTCGTGCTCGTCGCGCTGATCTACGCGCTGCTCTACCGGACCAAGTTCGGGCGCAGCGTGCGGGCCACCATGCAGGACGAGACCGCCGCCCGGCTCGTCGGCATCGACGTGAACCGGGTCGCGGCGCTGACCTTCGGAATCGGCGTGGCGGTGACCGCGGCGGGCGGCATGGTGTACGGCGCGACCAACGCGTTCAACGCCAACAGCGGCTACGACCTGATCTCGCGACTGCTCGCGATCATCATCCTCGGCGGCCTCGGCAGCGTCGGCGGCGCCCTGGTCACGTCCGTGTTCATGCTCACCGTGGAGTCGGTCGTGACGGTCTGGTACCCGACCTGGGCGATCGTCGTCTTCTACGCGGCGCTCGTCATCGTCTTGCTGGTCCGCCCGACCGGCTTCTTCGGCAGGAAGGAAGTGCGCGCACAGTGAGCGAGTCCCGCAGGCGGCCGCGCGCCACGCCGGATATGACACCCCTGCTCAAGGGGACCGCGCTGATCGCGCTCATCGCGATCGTCGTCGCCTTTCCCCAGGTCGTCACCAACCCGTCGGTGACCAACTACGGCGTCCTGGCGATGATCTTCGTCACCGCCGCGAGCGCGTGGAACATCTTCTCCGGCAACACCGGCTACATCTCGCTCGGCCAGGCGGTGTTCTACGGCAGCGGCGCCTACACCATGGGCATCGCCGCGCGGGACTGGAACATCACCGGGGACACGGTCTTCGCCCTGCTGCCGCTGTGCGCGGCGGTCGGGGCGCTCGTCGCGGTGCCGTTCGGCCTCATCGCGCTCCGGGTCCGGCGGCACACGTTCATCGTGATCACCATCGCCGTCTTCTTCATCTTCCAGCTGATGGCGACCAACTTCAGCTTCACCGGCGGGTCGAGCGGGCTGGACTCGCCCTTCCTCAACTGGCCGGCCGCGTCCTACAACACGCCGTTCTACTACATCGCGCTGGCCTGCGCCGCCGGGACGATCGCCATCGCCTGGCTCATCCGGCGGTCCCGGTTCGGCCTGCAGCTCCGGGCGATCAGGGACGACGAGGACCGGGCCCGCGGGCTCGGCGTCAAGGCCATGCGGGTGAAGCTGTCGGCGTTCGCGATCTCCGGAGCGGCCACGGCCGTCATCGGCGCGGTCTGGTTCTTCTACATCAACCAGGTCGAGCCGCAGACCGGGTTCGACCCGCTGTTCGACCTCACCCTCGTGCTCATGGCGTTCCTCGGCGGCTACGGGTCCATCACCGGCCCGGTGCTGGGCGCGCTGATCATCGAGCCGCTGACGCTCTGGCTGAACAGCCAGCCCCAGTTCAGCGGCGGCTCGCTCAGCGAGATCCTGCTCGGCGCGGTCTTCCTGGTCACCGTGCTCTTCCTGCCCCGCGGCATCATCCCGACCGGTGGCGAGCTCATCACCAAGCTCCGCACGCGCGGCCGCCCGGCGGTCATCCCCGCCACCACGTTCGGGCCGCCGGCCGCCGGGACCGCGTCCACTCCGTCTGTCAGCTCAGGAGGTGCCCGGTGACCGCGCTGCTGCGCACGGACGGGGTCATGAAGGCCTATGGCGGCGTCCAGGCGCTGAACGGCGCGACGATCTCCGTCGAGGAGGGCACCGTGGCCGGCCTGATCGGGCCGAACGGCTCGGGCAAGACCACGCTGTTCAACGTCATCACCGGCTACCAGCGGCCCGACGCGGGCGCGGTCTGGTTCGGCGACAAGGCGATCACGAACCTTCCACCGGACAAGGTCTTCGCCGCCGGCATCGGGCGGACCTTCCAGCTCACCCGGATCTTCGCCCGGCTCACCGTGCTCGAGAACATGCTCATCGCGGCCCAGGGCAGGGACAAGCCGAAGAACCTGCTCTCCTGGTTCGGCCGGGACGCCTGGACCCACCACCGTCGGCACGCGCTTGACCTGCTCGCGTTCGTCGGCATCGAGCGGCACGCGGACGTGCTCGCGGGCTCGCTCTCCTACGGCCAGCGCAAGCTGCTCGAACTCGCCTACGTTCTCGTCGCCGACCCGGCGGTCATCCTGCTCGACGAGCCGGCCGGCGGGGTGAACCCGACGCTGATCAACCATATCGCCGACCGCATCCGCCAGCTCAACACCGAGCAGGGCACGACGTTCCTGCTGGTCGAGCACAACATGGAGTTCGTTATGGGGCTCTGCTCCACGATCACCGTGCTCGAGTCGGGCAAGGACGTGGTGAGCGGCCCGCCGGATATCGTCCGGACCGACAAGCGCGTGCTCGACGCCTACCTCGGCGTGGACCTGGAGGAGGAGGCCCGATGACTACGCCCGCGAGCGAGCCGGCCCTCGTCATGGACGGCGTCGTGGCCGGCTACGGCGGCGGCGACGTGCTCCGCGATGTCAACTTCGTGGTGCCCGAGGGCGCCATCACCTGCGTGGTCGGGCCGAACGGCGCGGGCAAGTCGACGGTGATGCGCGTCATCAGCGGCCTGCTGCGGCCGCGCCTTGGCTCGGTCACGCTGCGCGGGGAGAAGCTGGTCGGCAAGTCGCCGCGGCAGATCCTGAAGATGGGCGTGGTCCAGGTCTCGCAGAACCACAGCCTGTTCACCGACATGACCGTCAGGGAGAACATCGACCTCGGCGGCTACACGATCTCGGACCGGGCGACGGTGGCCAAGCGGATCGACGCCGTCTACGACCTTTTCCCCCAGGTCAAAGGGTGGGCCAACATGAAGGCCGGCGCCCTGTCCGGCGGTCAGCAGCGGCTGGTCGAATTCGCCCGCGCGCTGATGCTCGACCCCACGCTCGTCCTGCTCGACGAGCCGTCGATGGGCCTGTCCCCGATGGTCCTGCGGTCGGTCTTCGACGCCGCCCGGCAGATGAACGCCAACGGCGCGACCGTGCTCCTCGTCGAGCAGAACGCCCGCGCCGGGCTCAAGCTCGCCCACCACGGGGTCGTCATGGAGAACGGCACGGTGCGCCTGACCGGCACCGGCCGTGAAGTGCTCGAACACCCCGAGATCGGCGAGCTCTACCTCGGCGGAGCGGTTAAGAAGTAGTAAGGAGACCGCCCGCCGCCGGGCCTTAAATACGGTGATGCGCGAATAACAACGCTATGATCACTAAGCACCATTCACCGGATATTTCACCGCTGAACACACTAATCTTAGAGAAGCACAGTGTGCATGGTGCGGCAGGTGCGCCCGGTCGCGGAACCCCGGCCTGGTCGGATTTTCTCGCCTCGCGTCCCGTGCGCGAGCATGTGCCGGGCGAGTGCCGTTGCTCGCCCGTGACTGTCAGCGAGGTGTTTTGTCGATAGGTACAGCGGCACGCGAGAAGGTCGCTTTTTCCAGCGAGGACACTGATTAATGGGAACCCATGGTGTAGCAGGCACGCGACCGCGCGCGCTTCCGCCCGGTAATCGCGGCGCGGAATCGACTAAGGTCAGTTCTTCCGGGCGGCGGCCCCTGCTGAACCTGTCCAACTGGCCGGTCTCGCGCAGGCTGTTCGCGGTCATCCTGGCGGCCGTGCTGATGGGCGTGGTCTTCGGTGGCCTGCGGGTCGCGGACGCCGAGGCGAGCGCAGCCCAGTTCTCGCGGACGTCGCAGTTCGCCAACCTCGGCGACGAGCTCGTCGTCCTGGTCAACGACCTGCAGAACGAGCGGGACGCGACGCTCACCGACCTGACCAACGACAGCACGCCGCCCGCCTCGCTCCAGGCGCTGTTCGGCACGACCGACGCCGAGGCCGCGGCCGTGCGCGAGGCCGCCGCCCCGATCAGCAGCGGCTTCCCCGCGAACATCCAGGCCGATGTCTCGACGGTGCTCGCCGACATCAGCCCGTCCCGCCTGGCGCAGCTGCACAACACGATCAACCCCACCCTCCCGGCGAACGAGCTGGCGGCCATCGCGAACTACGGTGTCGCCGTCGGCGACATCATCAACCTGGCCGACCAGGTGTCCCAGGGCGTCTCCGACGCTTCCCTGGCCAGCAACGTCCGGGCGCTCAACGCGCTGGCCCTGGCCAAGGAACAGGTGTCGCAGCAGCGGGCCCTGCTCAACGACGCGTTCTTCAACCCGAACGACCTCAGCAACACGACCACGGCGCTGCCGATCGCGGAAGCCGAGCAAGCCTCGGACGAGTCGGCGTTCCAGCAGTCGGCCACGCCGGCCGAGCAGTCCGTCCTCGCCGACGCGCTCGGCGCCCCCGGGGTGCCGCTGCAGCTGTCCATGGCCCAGAACATCGAGTCCAACATCGTCACGGCCAGCGGGGCTCCCGCCGACGGCTCGCCCGTCACCGTGCTGGACGACCTGCAAGCCCTGCAGGGGGACCTGAGCGCGGCGCAGACCGCGACCACCCTGGCCAACGCGCCGAAGGGGCAGAAGGCGGGACCGATCGGCGCCAAGCCGACCGGTACGGCGCCGACCAGCGACAAGCAGGGCGCGGCCGCCTGGGACAAGGGCATCGGCGATCAGATCGCCGCCATGGAGTCCACCGAGTCGCAGATCGCCGGCAACATCGTCACCCGGGCCAACCAGCTGCACTCGTCGGCCCAGCAGACCGCGCTCCTGTTCGGCATCATCACCGCCCTCGTGCTGCTCATCGTGCTGCTCGCCGCCTTGGTCGTCGCCCGGTCCCTGGTGCTCCCGCTGCGCCGGCTGCGCGCGGGCGCGCTGAACATCGCCTCGGTCCAGCTCCCCGAGCGGGTCAGGCTGCTGTCCGAGTCGCCCGACGCCGCCGCGACCATGGAGGTCGCGCCGATCAACGTGGTCTCCGACGACGAGATCGGCCAGGTGGCCCGGGCGTTCGACCAGGTGCACGCCGAGGCGGTGCGGCTCGCGGGCGAGCAGGCGCTGCTGCGGTCGAGCTTCAACGCGATGTTCGTCAACCTGTCGCGGCGCTCCCAGTCGCTGATCGAGCGCCTGGCCCGCACGATCGACACGCTCGAGCAGAGCGAGGATGACCCGGATCGCCTGGGCAGCCTGTTCACCATGGACCACATGGTCACCCGCATGCGCCGTAACTCGGAGAACCTGCTGCTGCTGGCCGGGCACGAGAACCCGCGCAAGTGGTCGGAGTCGATCCCCCTGGCCGACGTGGCCCGCGCCGCGACCTCGGAGATCGAGCAGTACAACCGGGTCACGCTGAACGTGCCCCCGGGCATCGCCGTCGTCGGGCCGGCGGTCTCCGACGTCGTGCACCTCATCGCCGAGCTGCTCGAGAACGCCACCATCTTCTCGCCGAAGGACACCCAGGTTCACCTGTCCATGCAGGAGCTGACCAGCGGGGGGGTGCTGATCGAGGTCCTCGACCAGGGCATCGGCGTTTCCGATGTGCGGCTCGCCGACATGAACTTCCGGCTCGACAACCCGCCGACGATCGACGTGTCGGTCTCCCGGCACATGGGCCTGTTCGCCGTGGCCCGCCTGGCCGAGCGGCACCGGGTGCGGGTCAGGCTGCGGCCCGCCACCCCCCAGGGGCTGTCCGCCCTGGTCTGGCTGCCGGATAGCGCCATCGAGCGCACCAGCAGGTACGGCTCCGTCCACAGCTGGTCGACCCAGTCGGCCGGGGTCCAGGCAACCGTCGGCGCCCGGTCGGGCGGCTCGGACATGGCCCTGGATGACGGCGGTACCGCCTCGCTCGCCCAGGGTGGCTACGGCGGTAACGGCGGTAACGGGGGTAACGGCGGCTACGGGGGAAACGGCAACAGCGCGTCGGCCGCTCGGGAAGCACGGACCGCGTCGGGCTGGTTCCGCGGCCAGGTGGCCCGCGGCCCGGCGCCGAGCGCCCCGGCGCCTGGTGCTCCCGCGCCTGGTGCTCCCGCGCCCGGCGCTCCGGCCGCGCCGGACTGGGGCGCGCGCCGCGTCCCGGGCGAGAGCCTGGCCGGCTCGTCCTTCGATCAGACGTCCGCCGGCCTGCCGGTACGCACCCCGTCCCGGGGCGGCGGCCAGTCGCCCGCGACGCCGGGCGTCCCGGGCGGTAGCCAAAGCGGCGCGGGCGGTGGCCAGAGCCGCGCGGGTGGCACCGGGTCGCAG
>Ga0302314_10002368_pt1 | contig 35012 bp, 28 predicted proteins | sample III_Palsa_N2_3_FD_200533 | JGI IMG/M metagenome (GOLD analysis project Ga0302314, IMG submission 200533) | Peat permafrost microbial communities from Stordalen Mire near Abisko, Sweden - III_Palsa_N2_3 | ecosystem: Environmental > Terrestrial > Soil > Palsa > Peat permafrost | place: Sweden...
TCAGCTGGCCTTCGGAATAGTAGTCCTCGCTGCGCTGCCAGCTCAGCCAGGACAGCGGCCGGCGCTGGGCGATGATCGGATCGTTGGTGGTGTCCTCCATCGCCCGCCAGCTGCGGCCGACGCGGAAATCATACTGGGCCGCCGTCAGGGCGATGGCGTCAAGGGCCTCCTGCTTGGAGAGCAGGCCCGACCGCGCCGCCAGCACATAGCCCCAATACTGGGTCTGGCCCTCGTAGACCCACAGCAGGGAGTCGCGCATGGGCACGTTGAAGTTTGGCGTCCACAGGTCGGCCGGGCGGCGGAACTTGCCGTTCCAGGAGTGGGTATATTCGTGGGCCAGCAGGTCCCGCCCAGCCGGGCTCTTGTCCCAGTCGGTGAAATATTTCGGCTTGGTTCCGTCTTCGCTGGACTGGTGATGCTCCAGGCCAGCACCGCCCATCCGGTCGCTCAGCGAAAACAGGAAGTCGTAGTGGTCGTAGTGGTGCGAGCCGAACAGCTTGTAGGCCTGCCGCACCAGCGCCACGTGCTTGGCGATCTGCTCCGGCTTGGCCACCAGCTCGCTGGGCCGGTCGGCGATCACGTCCAGCGTTACCCGCGCCGGGCCGCCGGGATCGAGATCGAACGTCTCGAAATATTTGCCGGCGATCAGCGGCGAGTCGACCAGGGTATTGAAGGTGGTGGTCTTGTAGGTGACCACCGGGCCGGCGACCGACGCGGTCTCCAGCGCCGTGGCCGGCCTCCAACCGTCGGGCAGCTTCACGGTCGGCTGAATCTGAATGTCGCGGCTGAAGTAGCCGGCTGGATAGAGGGCGACATTGTCCCACTCGATGTTCAGCATCTCCGGCGTCATCACCACCCGGCCCTCCTTGGTGGAGACCGGCGAGAGGAACTGGAAGTTCAACTCCAGCGCCTTGGCGCCGGCGGGGACATCGACGTGGAAGGAGAAGACGTCCACCGGGTCGCGCTTCCACTCGATCCGCTTGCCGTCGGCGGTGATGATCAGGCTGGCCAGCTTGTCGATGGAGCCGCTCGGCGCATGGTTGCCCGGCAACCAGCGGGGCAGCTGCAGCACGATCGGACCTGGGTCCGCCACCGGCACGGTCTCGTGCACGGTCATGATGGCGTGGGCCAGGTCGGTGGCGTCGACGTTCAGGCGGATGACGCCGCCCGGATAGGGCGTGTCCACTGGCGCGGCGATCGGCGGGGTGGGCGGCGCCGGTTGCGGTTGCACCTCCGCGGCCGCCGCGCCAACGCCCAATAGCGCCGCCGCGGCCAAGGCCGCCGCGACCGAAGCCGTCTTCGAAATCATACTGTAGCTCCACGCCCGAGAGGCGCGGACACCATGCCGAACCCCAATTTGAGGACAGCCTTTAGGACTGCGTGTAAGCACACGCAAACTGAAACGCACCGCCGCCCACGGTTGAGTTGCCTTTGCGCAAACACTAGCGCCAAGCTTGCGCCCTGGCGGGCCTTTGCGTCGTTGCGTCCGGTTCGGCGCCGAAGTAACCCGACCTTATTGCGCCGGGTGATAGTTCGGGTAGGCGGGCCGTTGCGGCGGTGTCGGAACGCCGGTCTTCAGCTGGTCAAGAGCCAGGGCGACCGCAGCTTCCAGCTGTGGGTCGTGACCGGCGGCCACGGCCTTGGGATCCTGTTCCACCGGATAGTCCGGCTCGACGCCGTGGTTTTCCACGTCCCAGGCCCCGTTCGGCGAGAAGAAGCCCACCGAGGGCGAGGTCACCTCGCCGCCATCCATCAGCACCGGAATGGCGCCGATGCCGACCAGGCCGCCCCAGGTGCGCTTGCCCACCAGCGGACCGATCTTGTTGTATTTGAACAGCCACGGCAGGGCGTCGCCGCCCGAGCCCGACCATTCGTTGGCGATCATCACCTTGGGGCCATAGATGCCGGCGCTGGGGGTGTGGTCGATGGCGCCGTAGCGGGCAGACCAGTAGCCCTCGATCTTCCGGTTCAGCACCTCGATGATGTAGTCCGCCACCTGGCCGCCGCTGTTGTAGCGCTCATCGACGATCACGCCCTGTTTGTTGGTCTGGGCGAAGTAGTAGCGGTTCATGGCGGTGAAGCCGCCCTGCCCCGTATCCGGCAGATAGACATAGGCCAGCTTGCCGCCCGACAGCTCGTCCACCCGTCGGCGGTTGGCGTCGATCCAGTCGAGGTTGCGCAGGCGCGCCTCGCTGGCGACCGGAACCACCGTCACATCGCGCGTCGCGGCGCCCGAGGCGATGGTCAGGGTCACGGCATGGCCGGCCGTGCCTTCCAGCGGCTTCTGGATATCCCCGTCGCCGGCGATGGTCTCGCCGTTCACGGCCAGGATGCAGTCACCGACATGGATGTTGAGGCCCGGCTGGGCCAGCGGCGCCTTGGCGTCCGGCGACCATGAGCCGCCGGTATAGATCTTTGAGATGCAGTAGCGCCCGCCCTTGATCTCATAGTCGGCGCCCAAGAGGCCGCCCGGCACCTTGTCCGGCTCGGCGATGGCGCCGCCCGTGCCACGCAGGTGGCCGACGGAGAAGCCGGAGAGCATTTCCTGGAACACATAGTTGAGGTCCGACCGCGCCTGGATCGCCGCCACATAGGGCTCCAGCGCCTTTTCCTCGGCCACCGTGTTCACCCCGTGGAAGTTGGGGTCATAGAAGTAGGCGCGCTCGATGCGCCAGACCTCATGGTACATTTGCCGCCATTCCGCCGGCGGATCGACGCGGACCTGCAGGCCGTCCAGCGAGACGTCGCCCTCGCCCGGCTTCACCGGCCCCTTGGCGTCGGCAATCACATAGTGGGGCTTGCCGCCGCCGCCCGGGTTGTGCTCGCCCTCCAGGGTCAGCAGCACCTTCTCGCCGTCGGCGGTGATCTGATAGGCGTCGACGTGATCGGCCAGCTTCTCGGCCTTGCGATCCTCCAGCGTATAGCGGTTCAGCGTGGCGTCATCGCCACTGGAGGTCGGGTCGGCGATGGCCGGCGCTTCGAGATAGTAGAAGACGCCCGGCTTGCCGGCTTCCAGCACGTCATAGTTCTTGGCCGGCAGCGGCAGGGCGATGATGCGGCTCTGGATCTGCGCCGTGCTCATGCCCGCCAGATCGATGTCCGTGGGCTTGGGACCCTTTGGCGCGGTCACCACGTTCGGATGGGCCTTGGTCTCCGCCTTCTCCTCACCGGCTTCGCCGGCGGGGGTCGCGTCGGCGTTTTCCTTGGCCTTCTCCTTGGCGTCGGCGGCGCTCTTCTCGTCCTCCAGCTCCGGCGCGATCGGCGATTCGGTCCCCGCCGTCAGGGTCAGGGCATAGATCGACTGGGTCGGATGATAGAGGTCGCTGGTCATGTCCAGGCCGGCCTCGGTGGCGCCGGCGTTGTTGGACGCCAGGAAATAGAGGTACTTGCCGTTGCGGTCGAACGCCGGATCCGAGGCGTCGGCCAGGTCGTCGGTCAGCCGGGTCGAGGTCCCGGCCTGCGTCGAATAGAGTTCCAGCGCATGCATGTGGTTGCGGGTCGAGTGCGGATAGGCCAGCCAGCGTGAGTCCGGCGACCAGGCCATGCCGTGGGTCGAGCCGGAGAAACCGCCATAGGTGTCAGGGTCGCCCACCTTGACCAGCTTGCCGGTGACCAGGTCCAGCACATAGGTGTTCAGCCGGTTGTCGTAGAAGGCGATCTTCTTGGAATCCGGCGACCAGATCGGCGCGAAATAATAGGTCGGCTCAGCGGACAGCGGATACTTCTTCACCGCCTCTGGGCCAGCAGCCCGCGCGCCCGTCTGCGATGCGACATGCAAGGCATAGAGGCCAGACTCGTCTGAGAAGTAGGCGATCGACTGGCCGTCGGGGCTCCAGGCCGGCTCTCGCTCGGCGACACCGGGCGTGTTGGTGATGTCACGCATCGGGCCATGCTTGGCCGGCACGGTCAGGATTTCCCCGTGGGCCTCGACCACGACCCGAAGGCCCGTGGGCGACACGCCAATATTCTGAACCTCGTCCGAGACGTTTTTGATGCGCGCCCGCACGTCCGGCATGTCGCCGGTGACGTCCACCTGGATCATCCGCGGCTCGGTCCCGGGCTGCAGGCTATAGAGCTCGCCCAGCCGGTCGAAGATCAGGCTCTGTCCGTCCGAGGCCAGGGTGCGGATGTCCGAGCCGGTGTTGTGATAGACTTCCGTGACCGCCTTGGTCGCGGGGTCATAGCAGAAGACGCTGATCGGCCCCTTGCGGCCCGACAGGAAATAGACCTTTCCGCCCAGCCAGACCGCCGAAAAGTCCGCCGCCGTCTCGTGCGGCACCTCGACGGAATCCAGCCCCGGCAGGGTGGTCAGCCAAACCGTCCCGGCCATGCCGCCGTGATAATTCCCCCAGGCGACATAGCTGGTGTAGTTGAACCCGAACGCGGGGGCGACCGGCGCATAGGCGATCTCGGCGCCGTCTGGCGCCATCTGGCCGGTATAGGCGGTCGGCAGCGGCAGCCGCTTGGCCACGCCGCCAGCGGCCGGCACGGAGAACATCTGGGTAAAGCGCGGGCTGGTGGAGGCGCGGGTCGAGCGGAACAGGATGTTCTGGCCATCGGGCGTCCAGCCCACCGCATAGTCCGGCGCGGGATTGTAGGTGATCCGGTTCGGGATGCCGCCCCCAGTCGGGATGGTGAAGACGTCGGTGTTGCCATCGTACTCGCCGGTGAAGGCGATGGTCTGACCGTCCGGCGAGAAGATCGGCGCGCTCTCGACGCCCACCCCGATGGTCAGCCGCGTGGCCTTGCCGCCAGCCCGCGGCACCGTCCAGATATTGCCGCCATAGGCGAAGGCGATCAGGTCGTGGCTGATGGACGGCTGCTGCAGGATATGCGGCGGCGCCCCTTGCGCCAAAGCCGATCCATTGGCGGCCGCCCAGGCCAAAGCCGCCGCAGAAACCACAGTCGCCAAAGCTCGCATGCCGCACCCCATTTTGAAGGCCGCGACCTTATCCGAGGACGGAGGGTTGGCAAGGATGGGCGGATTACAAACCAGTAAGGCGAGACCGCGAGGTGATCGTGATCGCTGACGCCGCAGTTCTAACAAGCATTGGACCCAAGCCGCCGCTGGCGCGTTAAGGAACAATGGCTTCCTCTTACCCCAACAAACCGACGACCGTTTTGATCGTCGAGGACGAGGCCGTTATTCGGCTTGAGCTGAAAAGCCGACTGGCGGAAATGGGGCTGACCGTGCTCGTTGCGGACGACGCCGACGAGGCCATCGCGCTCTTGGAAATCCACCCCGAGATCACGGTGCTATTCACCGACATCAGAATGGCCGGCTCCATGGATGGCGTTCGGCTGGCGCACCAGGCGTTTCGTCGTTGGCCGCCGATCAAGATCATCGTCACGTCCGGCCTGACGCCGGTCGATCTGACGACCCTGCCGGACGACAGCCTCTTTCTGCCGAAACCCTACCCGCCCGAGGATCTGGCGAGTGCGCTCACCCAGGTCATCCATGTGGGCAGGCCCCACACGACCGGCGGCCGGCTGCAGGCGCGGGCTTAAACCGCGCGCGCCACTCCGGCGTCATCGACCGCCGCGATCTGGGTGTGCGCCACCGAGACCAGGGTTCCCGGCTTTCTATCCGAAATTCGAACGTGCGCCCGCAACTGGCGCGCCAGCGCTTCGACAATGCTGGTGCCGAGCCCGGGCGTGGCTCTCGGCTCCGCCTCGGTCGGCATGCCCACACCGTTGTCGCCTATCGAAAGGGTCCAGTTCGGTCCCTGAGCGCGATAGTCGACAGTGATTTTACCCTCGCCACTCTCGGGGAAGGCGTGCTTGAGCGCATTGATCACCAGTTCGGTGACGATCAGACCCAGGCTGACCGACACGTCGGCGGAGACCGCGCTTTTGTCCGCTGTCACCTCGATCGACTGCTTCTCGTGATCGCGGATCATCGAGGCGCCCAAGCTCGCGCAAAGCTGGGTGAAGTAGGGGCCGAGCGCCACTTCGCCGACGTTGGAGGTTGCGAGCTGTTTCTGGACCGTGGCGATCGACATGACCCGGTTGTGGGCGTCATTGAGGTGGGTGCGCGTTTCCTCTGACTGCACGTTGCGCGCGCTTTGCAGCAGCACGCTGGCGATGATCTGCAGGCTGTTGGCCACCCGGTGCTGGACCTCCTGCAGCAGGATCGCCTTTTCCCGCACCAGATCGTCCTTGACCCGCTCGGCGAGGCGCGCGTCGGTCACGTCGGAGACTGTCATCAGCAGGCGGGTGACATCGTGGTCCCCATATTGAAGCTTCTGAGCCTTGATCACCAAGCGCCGAACCCTTGGACTGTCGCCGTGCAGGTCCATCTCATAGGCGTCGATCGACGCATTCCCGGCGGCCGTCGCGGCCAACAGCGAGCGAAGCCTGGGCAGGTCCCATTCGCCGTCGCCCAGGTCAAAGACCGGCCTTCCCGGGGCCTGAGCGGGATCGATCCCAAACGCCCGTCCAAAGGAATGGCTCGCCGCGATCACCCTCAGATCGCCGTCCAGCAGCAGCAGGGGCGCGTCGGACGAAGCGATCAGCGCCAGAGTCAGGCTCTCGGCCACGGTAGGTGGGGCGGCAGTCGGGACGGCCATAATTGGCCCTTCCTAGGGACCGGAGGCTCGCGAAGCGAAAGCCATACCCGGCGAAGCAGTGAAGACGACACGATGTCATCGCCACACTACTCAGCAGGACGATAGCACCTATGCCGCGATCCGTCGCACTCTGTCGTGCCAAGACCAAACGGCCCACCGGCTTTTTGCGCCAGTGGGCCATGAGGCGGCTTTAGTGTCGGGGGGGACGGCGGGCCGCCTTACCTATACCGAACGTCGATGTACGACCTTGGTTGCAAGCCTGGCGCTTCGCAGGCGCATATTGACGGCCTTCGCGGTCGCCCGCCACATGGCGCCAGCCCGCGGTCCCGCCAACCGTTGACGGAACAATCTCCATGACCCCGCCACACACCGAACAGTATGACGTCAGCACCACCCGGCTGGAGGCCTTCTCCGACGGGGTGATCGCCATCATCGTCACCATCATGGTGCTGGAGTTGAAGGCGCCGGTCCAGGCCACGGCGGCGGCGCTGCTGGCGGAATGGCCGACCTTTCTCAGCTATGCCCTGAGCTTCCTGCTCGTCGCCATCTATTGGGTGAACCACCGCCACGTCGTGCGCTACGCCACCCGGATCACGGCGGCTCTGCTCTGGGCCAACATGCTGCAGCTGTTCACGATCTCGCTCATTCCGGTGGCGACAGCCTGGCTGGGTCAGCACCTGACCGCGCCTATCCCCAACATGGTCTACGGCCTGGTGCTGATCGCCGGCGGCCTGAGCTTTCTGATCCTTTCGGAGATCGTCTACCGCCAGAACGCCATCCATCCGGAGTTCGCCGCGCCGATCCGCGCTGAACGGGCGAAGGGGATCGTCACCCTGGCGGTCTATGCCGTCGGGGTGGCGGTTTCATACTTTGTGCCCGGCGCGGTCCTGATCGCCGCCGGCCTGGGCGCGCTGATGTTCTTCGCGCCACAGTATCGGCCGAGGGTGGGCGGGGCTAGCTAAGCCGCCCGCTCACGTCTTCACCGCCCCCTTGATCAAGTCGGCCACCTCGCCGCCGCGGCCCGACAGCACGCCCTTGGCCGAATAGAGGGCCATGCCGAAGACCTGGCTCGGGGCGATCTTCGGCGGCATGACCAGCTCGTAGCGGTCGGTCAGCACGTCCAGCAGCGCGGGACCCGGCTGGGCCAGCCAATCCTGCACGGCGGCCTCCAGATCGTCGGGCTTCTCCACCCGGCGCCCCCAGAAGCCCATGGCCTTCGCCACGCGGCTGAAGTCGGGGTTCTTCAGGTCGGTGTAGGCGTCCAGCAGGCCCTCCACCTTCTGCTCCAGCTCAACGAAACCCAGGGCGCCGTTGTCGAACACCACCACCTTGATCGGCAGGTCTTCCTGGATCGTCGTCAGCAGATCGCCGAGCAGCATCGAAAGGCCGCCGTCGCCGGACATGGAGATCACCTGCCGGCCGGGATAGGCGGCTTGCGCGCCCAGGGCCTGTGGCATGGCGTTGGCCATGGTGCCGTGGCTGAGGCTGATGATGGTGCGGTTCTGCCCCGTCGCCGCGATATGGCGCAAGCACCAGACCATCGGCGAGCCGCCGTCGGCGGTGAACACCGCGTCCGGCTTGGCGTGTTTGGAGATCAGCTCGGTCAGGTATTGCGGGTGGATCACGCCGCTCTTGCCGACCACCGCCCGCTTCTCCTGCTCCGCCTCGGCCTTGGCGTTATGCTTCAGCGCCTCCTCCAGGAAGCCGCGATCGGATTTGGGTTTGATCAATGGCAGCAGCGCATCCAGCGTCGGGCCGACATCGCCCACCGCGGCGATATCCACCGGATGGCGGCGGCCAAGATGAGCGCCGTCGATATCGACCTGGATGATGGTCGCCTTGGTCGGATAGAACTGCCGCCAGGCGAAGTCGCAACCCAGCAGCAGCAGTACGTCGCAGGACATCAGGGCGTGATAGCCGCCGTCGGCGCCGAAAATACCGGTCATGCCGACGTCGAAGGGATTGTCATGCTCGAGGAAGTCCTTGGCGCGGGAGGTCCGCGCCACAGGCGCCTGCAGCCGATCGGCCAGGGCGACGACCTGGTCGTGTGCGTCCTCGCAGCCGGAGCCGCCATAGATGGCGACCTTGCCGCCGCCGTTCAGAGCCTCGGCGATCTTGGCGAGTTCGCCGTCGCTGGGCCGCACCACCGGCTTGGCGCGGTGGACGCCGAAAGCCGGCTCGTCCGGCGCCTTGGCGCTGGAGACATCCAGCGGCACGATCAGCACCGCCACGCCGCGCTTGGACAGAGCCGCCTGGGCCGCCATCGCGGTCATCCGCCGCGCCTGTGTGGGCGTCCGGATTTCCTCGCAGAAGACGGTGCCGGTCTTGTAGACAGCTTTGAAATCAACCTCTTGCGGGAAGTCGAAGCCCAGCTCGTCGCGGACGATCTGGCTGGCGATCAGCACTACCGGCGCGCGGTTGCGATGGCTCTCATAGAGGCCGTTGATGAAGTGCAGCCCGCCCGGCCCGCAGGAGCCGGCGCACAGGGCCAGCTCGCCGGTCAGCAAGGCGTCGGCGCCGGCGGCCATGGCCCCGGCCTCCTCATGCCGCACATGCACCCAGCGGATGTCGCTGCGCCGGATCGAGTCGGTGAAATAGTTCAGGGTGTCGCCGGGCACGCCGTAGCATCGCTTGGCCCCCGCCTCGCTCAAGACCTCGACCATTACATCGGCGACCGTGCGGCTCATGGCTTTCTCCTGGCGGGGGTGCGGGGCACAACGACTGAGATAGAGATTGGATCATCGTCTCGCTCCCTTCCCCTTGAGGGGGGAAGGGTTGGGGATGGGGGTGGTACAGTCCTCCAAAGAACGAGGTGGCGCCTCGTGAGCGCCCGTCAAGCTCCCAACAGGCCTGCGTACCAAAAGATGTGGCCGCTCCTGCCGCGCTCACCCTAAAACGGATCATAGCGGATAGGCCGCCACCCCCATCCCCGACCCTTCCCTCCTCAAAGGGGAAGGGAGAAGAGGGCTCCCACTTCCGCGCACTCGGTATGGTGCTAAGCTCGGCGCATGAGCAACGATCCCCATCGACGCGCGCTTCTCGGCGCCGGCATCTCGCTGGTCGCGATCCCCGTCTTCGCGCAAACTGACACTGGACTGGTCCGCGTGACGCTGAAAACGTCCAAGGGCGTGATCACCGCCGACATCAACGTCGGCAAGGCGCCGATCACCGGCCGCAACTTCCTGCATTATGTCGATGCGCGCCGGTATGACGGGGCAAAGTTTTATCGCGCCTCCCAGGTCCCGACCCAGCCGGAACGCGGCCTGATCGAAGGCGGCCTGCGTGGCGATCCGACCAAGATCTTCAAGCCGATCCCGCACGAAAGCACGCTCAAGACCGGACTGACCCACAAGGATGGAACCCTGTCCATGGCTCGGCGCGGCCCAGGCACCGCGACGGCGGACTTCTTCATCTGCATCGGCGACCAGCCCGGCTACGACGCCGATCCGACCGGGCCTGGCGACAACCAGGGCTTCGCCGCCTTCGGCCAGGTGGTGGACGGCATGGATGTGGTTCAGGCCATCTACACCTCGCCCACCTCCAAAACCGCCGGCTCGGGCGTGATGCGCGGCGAGATGTTGTCGCCGCCCATCCCCATTGTTTCGGCCCGACGCACGGCCTAGCCGCAGTGAAGATCGAGGTCCTTTCCAGGGTTCCAGCTTCGCCGCGCAAGACCCCGCTGCTCTTCGTGCACGGCTCTTGGCACGGCGCCTGGTGCTGGGATGTGCATTTCCTCGACTATTTTGCCGAGCGTGGGTTCGCCGCCCATGCGCTTAGCCTGCGGGGACATGGTGGCAGCGCGGGCCGGGAACGGCTGCGATGGACGCGGATGCGCGATTATGTCGACGACGTCGCTCAGGTCGCCGCGAGCCTGACCGCCCCGCCGGTCGTGATCGGCCACTCCATGGGCGGCTTCATCGTCCAGAAGTATCTGGAGAACCACGCGCCACCCGCCGCCGTGCTGCTGGCCTCGGTTCCACCGCAGGGCGCTTTCAACACGGCGCTGAAGCTGGGCGGGCGCCATCCGGCGCTGTTCCTCAAGGCCAACCTGACGATGACCATGTATCCCATGGTTTCGACGCCGGCCTTGGCGCGCGAGGCGTTCTTTTCAGCCGACCTGCCCGAGGCGGCGTTGAACGCCTATTGGGCCAAGTTGCAGGACGAGTCCTTCACCGGCTTTCTCGACATGCTGATGCTGGACCTGCCCAAGCCGGTGAAGACGCCGCCGCCAGTGCTTGTCCTCGGCGCCGAGCGCGACTCCATTTTCGGACCCGATGCTGTCAACGCCACCGCGCGACGGTTTGGCGTGAACGCCGAATGGCTGCCCGGCATCGCCCACGACGCTATGCTGGACACAGGCTGGCGCTCGGCCGCCGACGCCATCCTTGCATGGCTGAACCGGACTCTCCCACCCGATCCGACCCCACAGTAGGTTACCGACATGAGCGCTTTCGACCTGACCGGCCGCGTGGCCCTGGTGACCGGCGGCAACGGCGGCATAGGCCTGGGCATGGCGCGCGGCCTGGCCAAGGCCGGTTGCGCCATCATGGTCGCAGGCCGCAACGCCGAGAAGAACGCCGCCGCCGTGGCCGAGCTGAAGACGCTGGGCGCCGATTGCGATGCGATGACGGTCGACGTCGCCGACGAAGCATCCTGTCGCGCCATGCCGGAAGCGGCTCGCGCGCGGTTCGGGCGGCTGGACGTCCTGGTCAACAACGCCGGCGTCGCCAAGGGCGGGCGGCCGCAGACTCTGAGCCTGGAAGACTGGAACACGGTGATCCAGACCAACCTGACCGCCGTCTTCCTGGCCTCCCAGGCTGCCTATCCGATCATGCAGGCGGCCGGCGGCGGCAAGATCATCAATATCGGTTCGATGTATTCCCTGTTCGGCGGGGCCTTCACGCCCGCCTATTCGTCAAGCAAGGGCGGTCTGGTGCAGCTGACCAAGTCGCTGGCGGCGGCCTGGGCGGCTGACAATATCCAGGTCAACGCCATCCTGCCCGGTTGGATCGACACCGACATGACCCACGGCGCGAAGACCAGCGCCACCGGCTTCAGCGACGCCATCGTCGCCCGCACCCCCGCCGGCCGCTGGGGCGAAGCCGTCGACTTCGAGGGACCGGCGGTGTTCCTGGCCAGTACGGCGTCCGACTTCGTCACCGGCGCGTCGCTGCCCGTGGACGGCGGGTTCGCGATTTCGGGATGAGAACCTAAAGTCGTCATGGCCGGGCTTGTCCCTGCCACCCATCCCTCCGCGCTACGGGGGTTGGGATTTAGGCCAGCCTGCCCATGGGTGGCCGGGACAAGCCCGGCCATGACGGGAAGGTTCAGGGTGTCATACCCCCTCGAAATCCGCCGCCCTGTCGCCCAGCAGAAACCTCGGCCCCGCTCCGGCCTTCGCCGCGCGGTCTCCGGGATTGTACAAGGCGCAGCGATCCAGCGAGAGGCAGCCGCAGCCGATGCAGCCGTCCAGCCGGTCGCGGGTTTCGATCAGGCGGGTGATGCGTTCGTCCAGCACGGCGCGCATGCGTTCGCTGATCGCCTGCCAGTCGCCCCGCGTGGGCGTTCGCCCCTCCGGCAGAGTGGCCAACTCGGTTTCGATCTCACCAAGGCTCAGGCCCAGCTTCTGGGCGATCAGGGCGAAGGACAGGCGGCGGATGTCGGCGCGAGCGAACCGGCGCTGGTTGCCATCCGTGCGCACCGAACGCACCAGGCCGCGTTCCTCGTAGAAGCGGATCGCCGAGACCGACAGGCCGGTCCGCCGGGCCAGATCGCCGATGGTCAGCAGGGATGGCGGCGCGGGCAAAATTCACTCCAATCATAGCTTGACCTCAAGTTAGCTTGAGGTTGTACGACCTGCAACGGACGCAAAGTCGCGCCCGCCGCCAAGGACCGAAAAGCAATGCCCTCCCCGCGTATCGAGCATGTGAATGTGACCGTCTCCGACCCCGACCGGGCCGCCAAACTGATGCAGGACCTGTTCGGCTGGTCCATCCGCTGGCGCGGCCCCGCGCGGGATGGCGGCCACACCATCCATGTGGGTTCCGACAGCGACTATCTGGCCCTCTATACCGGCCACAACATCGCCTACTCGGGCGACGATTTCGCCAAGGGCCGACCGCTGAACCATATCGGCGTCGAGGTCGATGACCTGGACGGGGTGGAAGCCAAGGCCGTCGCCGCCGGCCTCGTCCCTTTCAACCACGGCGACTACGACCCCGGCCGCCGGTTCTATCTGCTGGACCCGGACGGGATCGAGTACGAGGTGGTGAGTTATCGCTGAGGGGGGCTTGGCTGCGCCCCCCAAACCGCACGTCATCCTGAGCCATCGCGAAGCGGCGCGTCGAAGGACGCAGCGGCGGCTCAGTGAGTCCTTCGACGCGCCCAGGAGGGCGCGGCTCAGGATGATGCAGAGAGGTTACGGCGTCGCCGACGGCGCATGATCCCGATAACGGTCCCAGTGCTCGGACAGCTCGTCCACCACCACCGAGCCCACCCGATAGGCGGCTTCCAGCGCGGGCTTGAACGCGGATAGCTGGGTCGCGGTGCCGCCACCGGATTCCGACGCCACCAGCCCCGCCGCCGTCTCGCCGTCGCCCGGCGCTGAGTAGTCGGACGCCGTGCGCAGGACCATCACGCGCGCATCGTCCACCCGGCCGGCGCGGCCCAGCATCTGCAGCGACCTCAGCACGCCGGAATCCTCCATCGCCGTGGTCGCCATCACCCCCTTGCCGTTCGTCCAATAAGCCATCCAATTCTCGGCGGTCCTGGTCTCGATCGTGCCGATCCACCAGGCCATGGCCGATAGCTCGTCGCCCTTGATCACATGTGGCGGCAGCATGGCCTCGGGCTGATGATAGCCGGCGCGGATGCCCTTCAGGTCGGGCGTGTCGTCCAGCTTGACCGTCTTCGTCAGCCGAAAGGCCCATTCGGTTAGGCTGGGATCGAGCGGGTAGACGTTGGGGCTATAGATGCCGGGATCTGGCGGCGGCGCCTCGTAGGGGGTGGAGCGGCCAAGCGGGATCAGGCCGGTAGTCCAGCCGTGCGGGATCTCGCGGGCGTCGATCTCGTAGGTCAGGTCGCGATCGACCACATAGTCGGCCCAGGCGGCCGAGCCCACCGACCCATGCGCGGGATCGATCCCGGCGATCCCGGCGATGATCCAGTAGGCGTGGGACAGGTCGAAGCGGGGGTCCAGACCCAGCGCCATGATCGAGGCCGCCGCGTTGACGGAGCCCGACCCGGTGACGATGCCCAGAACCTGTTTTTGTGGATTGTAGCGCAGGGCCCGATTGCCTTCGGGAAACGGCAGGGTCCGGTCCAGCGGCAGGCGCTCAACCCAGGTCTGAAACTCGCCAGGCGTGTCGCCGGTGTCGTTTCCGAGCTCGAAGGTGGTGACCACGACGACGCGGATTGGAATCTTGGCGGGGTCGGCCTGAGCGGCGGTCGCGAACAGCAACGCGCTCACGATCATCGTCATCGCGGCCGCGAAGACTGAAACTCTGCTCTTCATTTCCGGAAGGCCCCCAAAGGTTTCGCGCGCCACGCGCCTCATCCCTTCGACAGATAGACGAAGCGGGCGATGAACAGGGCGGCCAAGACGAACAGCAGCCAGTCCTGCTTCAGCTTGGCCTCGCCGCGCAGCAGTTTCAGCGCCGCGTGGCTGGTGATGCCAAAGGCCAGGCCGTTGGCGATGGAATAGCTGAGCGGAATGACGATCAGGGTCAGGAAGGCGGGGATGGCGATGGCTGCGTCGGTCCAGTCCACCTCGGCCACCGCCCCCACCATCAGGGCGCCGACCAGAATCAGGGCCGGCGCGGTCGCCGCGGTCGGGATCGCCTGCACCAGGGGCGCGAAGAAGAGGGTGATCAGGAAGAGGACGCCCACCGTGATGGCGGTCAGGCCGGTGCGCCCGCCCTCGGCCACGCCGGCGGCGCTCTCGATATAGCTGGTCACCGTGCTGGTGCCGACCAGCGAGCCGACCATGGTCGCGGTGGAGTCCACCAGGAGGATCCGGTTCAGGCGCGGGATGGTCCCGTCCTCGGCCACCAGCCCCGCGCGTTTGGTCACCACGACCAGGGTGCCGACATTGTCGAACAGGTCGACGAACAGGAAGACGAAGATGATCTCCACCACTGTCGGACCAATCTTGCCCTTCAGGCTGAGGGCGCCGGGGATGTCGAGCTTGAACGCTGTCGCCGACAGGCTTGTCAGGCTGTAGGAGCCCGGCGTGAAGTGGGTCAGGCCCAGGCCCCAGGCCGCCAGCGAGGTCAGGACGATCCCGATCAATATGGCGCCCCTGACCTTCCAGGCCTGAAGCACGGCGATCAGCAGCAGGCCGAGCAGGGCCAACGCCGGGCCGGTGGCCGTGAGATTACCCAGGCCGACCGAGGTCGCCGGATTGTTGACGATGATCCCGGCGTCCTTCAGGCCGATGAAGGCGATGAACAGGCCGATGCCGCCCGCCACCGCGGCGAACAGGGAGCGGGGAATGGCGGCCATGATCATCTGCCGCACGCCCGCCAGCGTGAGGATCATGAACACCGCGCCGGAGATGAAGACGCAGCCCAGCGCCGTCTCCCACGGCACGCCCATGCCCTTGACCACGGTGTAGGTGAAATAGGCGTTCAGCCCCATGCCGGGCGCCAGGGCCAGGGGATAGTTGGCCACCAATCCCATCAGGATGCTGGCGAAGCCGGCGACCAGGCAGGTGGCGGCGGCGACGGCCGCGACCGGCATCCCCGCATCGCCCAGGATCGCGGGATTGACCACCACGATATAGGCCATGGTCAGGAAGGTGGTGAAGCCGGCGAACACCTCTGTGCGGACGTTGGTCTTGTGCTCGGCAAGTCCGAACATCCGCTCCAGCATACGATCGTCCCCCGAGTCTCTTCGCCCGTGGGGACCCTAGAGTGGGCTGCGAAAGGATTGAAGCCTGGGATGGACTGCAATTGGCCGATGCGTGGAATTCGTCTCCGCAGAGGCAGAACCGGCCACGCACTCTCATCCGTCTCCTGGGCCTTGTGCCCAGGACCCATTGAGCGCCGTGCTGGACTAGCAAGCGTGGTTGGCGCCGCTGCAGCGAAAACACTACCTTCGGCGTTCAACGGGTCCCAGGCACAAGGCCTGGGGAAGGTGAAGGGGGTTGGGTATGCAGGACCTTTCCAAACGCCGTTTCCTCCAGGCCTCAGCCGCCACCCTGGCCGCGCTCGGCCTGTCTCCGGCCGCCCTCGCCCAAGGCGCGGCCGACACCTGGGCCGTTCCGCCGGGCCTGCAAAACCGCATGTACGACACCGCGCTCGCCATCGCCCGGGCCAAGGTGCGCGGCGGGCCGGGGAATGCGGCCTATCCCAAGCCCTTCGTGGACGCGGCCTTCAGCCCGCACATCTTCGCCTGGGACACCTGTTTCATCGCCGCCTACGCCAAATATCACCCGGATGAGCTGCCGATCGCCAACGCCCTGGACAACTTCTATGCCCGCCAGGACGCCGACGGCTTCATCTGCCGCGAGTATGACGCCGACGGGCGGCCCTTCTGGCCCAAGGATCATCCGGTCTCGATCAACCCGCCCCTGTTCGCCTTCGCCGAACTGGAGCTCTACAGCCAGTCCAAGGACCTCGGCCGTCTGCGGACCACCTATCCGGCGCTGAAGCGGTTCTTCGACTTCCTGATCCGGACCTACCGGATGGACGACGGCCTGTTCTTCTCCGACGCCCTGGGCTCGGGGATGGACAATATCGAGCGTTATCCGGACGGTTGGAGCGACGACCACCAGGGCGTTGCCCTGCACAACCTCTATCCCAAGGTGTTCGCCTACACGGGCCTGAACGCCGAGTGGAACCGGCAGGGGCGCAGCGTCGACTTCTCGGCCCAGATGGCCCTGTTCGCCGACAACCTGAAAACCATCGCCGGCCTGATCGGCGAAACCACGGACGTCGCCGGCTACACCCGCCTGCACACCGAGATCGGCCAGGCCATTAATGCACACTGCTGGCGCGAGGCGGACGGCTTCTATTACGACCTGGGCTATGGCCATCAGATCAGGCGCAAGCACATCGGCATGTTCTGGGTGATGCTGGCCGGCGTCGTGCCGCCCGAGCGGCTGGACCAGTTGCTCGCCCACCTCACCGATCCCAACCAGTTCTGGCGGCGCTTTCCGGTCGCCACCACCCCGGCCGATGAGCCCGGCTTCAATCCGGCCGGCGGCTACTGGAAGGGCGGGGTCTGGGCGCCCACCAACTATATGGTCATCCGTGGTCTGGAGCGGGTCGGGCGGCGAGACCTCGCGGCGCGGCTGGCGCGGCAATATTATTGGTGCGTCGCCCAGGTGTTCAAGACCACCGGCACCTTCTGGGAAAACTACGCCCCCGACGCGCTCGCCCCCGGCAACATCGCCCAGAAGGACTTCTGCGGCTGGACCGGCATCGCCCCGATCGCGCTGTACCGGGAGTTCGAGGCGCGGCCGGTTTAATTTTGAGGGCTCAAAATACATGACACTCGGCGTCATGTTTATGGCCACATCCTTCGCCTCCCAACAGAGGCGGCTGGATCGAAGTCCGCTACGCCTCGACCCATTCGGACCTTGGCGAAGCCCACATGGAACAGGCCTTCTCCACCGACGGCGGCAAGACCTGGGAGGTCAATTGGGTGTGCGAGCTGACAAAGGTGGGGGTGTAGTTAGAGATCCGGCCGCACGATCGCCTTGCCGACCACCTTGCGGTCGGCCAGCAGGTCGAAGGCTTCGCGCCACTTCTCCAGCGGCAGCTCGACGTGCACACGAGGCTTCAGCTTGCCTTCGTTGGCCATGGCCCAGATGGCGGCGGTGTTCTCGCGGCCCTTTTCGGGGAACTGGCGGCCGTATTCGCCGGCGCGGACGCCCATGACCGAGAAGCCTTTGATCAGGGGCATGTTCACCGAGACGGTGGGGATGCGGCCCGAGGTAAAGCCGACGATCAGCAGACGGCCGTTGAAGGCGATGCAGCGGACGCTTTCGTCGAACACGTCGCCGCCGACCGGGTCGTAGATCACGTCCGCCCCGCGCCCGCCGGTGATCTCCTTCACACGCTCGCGGAAGCCGCCGGTGACGTTGACGATGGCGTCGGGGGCATATTCGGCCTCGATCAGCTTCAGTTTCTCGTCCGACGCGGAGGCGGCGATCACGCGCAAGCCCATGGCCTTGGCCATGTCGACGGCGGCCAAGCCCACTCCGCCGGCCGCGCCATGAACCAGCACCCATTCGCCAGGCTCGGCCTGGGCCCGGCGGACCAGGGAGACGTAGGCGGTGATGTAGGCCGTACCGAACGCGGCGGCCTCGGAGAAGCTGAACCGCTCCGGCTTGGGGCGCAGCGCCGCCGCCGGGGTCACCGCATATTCGGAAAAGCCGCCGATGCGGGCGCCGCCGACCACCGCGTCGCCGATCTTGAACCTGTCGACACCCTCGCCCAGGGCCTCGACCTCGCCGGACAGCTCCAGGCCGGGGATGAAGGGCAGCGGCGGTTTGTGCTGGTACTCGCCCCGGGTCATCAGCAGGTCGGGGAAGTTGACGCTGGCGGCGCGCACCTTGATCCGCACCTCGCCCGGCAAGGGGTCCGGCGTCGGGATTTCTTTCAGCACGCAGCCGGCATAGTCCGGCTCCAAGCGTTCAACGACGAGGGCTTTCATTTTACCACCGGGTATTGAGGACCCACTAGCGGATGCGTCCCTGATAGCCCTCGCGCACCAGGCCGGCGATCTCGCGGCAGGCGATATCGGCCAGGGGCACCACGCCGGTGAAGGCGACGAAGGCGTGGGCCAGGTTGTCGTAGCAGCGGAAGGCGACGGGTACGCCCGCGTCGCGCAACCGCTTGGCGTAGGCCTCGCCCTGGTCGTTCAGGGGATCGAAGCCGGCGGTGATGATGACGGCCGGCGCAAGGCCGCTGAGGTCCTTCTCGCGGATCGGCGACAGGCGCACATCGGCCGGGTCGTCGCCGGGCGACAGATAGTGGCCCATGAACCATTCCATGGTGGCGCGCGACAGCGGATAGGCGTCGGCATAGGTGGTCATGGACTGGGTCTCGGAAGCCACGTCCACGGCGGGGTAGATCAGCATCTGCAGCACGGGCTGAGGTTCCGCAGCCCGCTTTAATTCCTGACATACGATGGCGGTGAAGTTGCCGCCCATGGAATCGCCGCCGATGGCCACATGGCCCGCCGGGGCGCCCAGGCGCGAAGCATTGTCCCGCGCCCAGCGATAGGCGGCCAGCACATCGTCCAGGCCGGCCGGGAAGCGGTGCTCCGGCGCCAGGCGATAGTCCACCGACAGCACCGGACAGCGGGCGGACTTGGCCAGGATGGTGCAGAAGGCGTGGCAGGTTTCAAGGTCGCCGATCACCCCGCCGCCCATATGGGCGAACACCAGCACCGGCGCGGTGGGATCCTGGACGTCGGCGCGGTAGGCCCTGGCCGGGATGGCGCCGCCGGGACCATCGATGCTGAGGTTTTCCCAGGTTACGCCCGGTTCCGGACTGCCGGCCACCGAGACGAAGGCCGCCGCCGCGCCCGCGCGGGCGACTTCCGGCGGAAACCCGCTCATCGGCGGACTGCGCCTGGCCGCGTTGGCCAGGAACTGCAGACGCGGATCGAGCGTGCGACCGCCCTGGTAGACCGATCCGCCGCCGGACAGCCCTCGAAGCAGCGATGTCGGCAACGACATCAGCCCCTTTAGCATCATCTTCTGATACGCCAGCTCCGCCATAATAAGAGCCTCCCCAGCCCTGTCTTCCTTGCGCCAGGTTTCCCCCCGGAAACCTCAGGCGCAGCCCTGCCCTTTAGCCCTAAAACCCCCAGGTCGACCCGGTTCCAATCGTCACCGGATCAAGTCTCCAGCCTGGGCAACGCCGGAATGCCGCCCAGAATCATCTGCACCGCGAACTCTACCGCCTCCGGCACATTTATGGGACGGCGCTCAACCATACGTTCGCCGATTTCGCGGGCGATGGCGATCGCCGCGGCGGCCAGATAGTCGGTGTCCACCGCCTGCCCGCCGTCCTTGGCCAGGGCGCCGGAGATGGACCTGCGCACCTGGTCGAACACCGCCTGCATCTCAGGGGTCTCGGTTCGCAGATGTGGATGCCGCTCGCCCGGCGCATGCACGGCGCGCTCGACCTTATGCTCCTCCACCAGGAAGTCGAAATAGGCTCCGATGGCGCCGCGGATGTAGGTCTGGAAGTCGGCGGCGGCCTCATACTGGGCGGCCAGGATCGGCCGGAAGCGGCGCACCCCGTCGTCGGACAAGGCTTCGTACACCTCCTCCTTCGAGCGGTAGTAGTTGTAGAAGGCGCCGACCGACAGGCCCGTGCGGCGGATGATGTCGCGCACCGTGGCGGCCTGATAGCCCATCTCGGCGAACACCTCGCGGGCGGCGTCCAGGATGGCCTGGCGGTTCTGCTGTTTGGTCTGTTCGCGCTTGCCGGCGGACTGGATATCGAAAACGACGTCGGACATCCCGTCACAAGGCCTCATTCAGGCAGTTACGGCAAGGGCCGGCTGTCGCGGCTGCAATCGGAGCGACAACTTGTCCAGGTTTCCGGGCAACTCGACGCATCGCCGCCCGCCAGGCAGAAATAATAGGCCTGGGCGCAGCCCTGGCGGCACTGGCCGACGTCGCGCGCCGCCGGCTGGGCGTCGGACGCGAAGAAGGCCAACGGCGCCTTGGACTGGATCGGTGGCGGCAGGGGCGCGGTGGCGGGCGTCGGCGTGGCGGCGGCCGTCGCCGCCTGGCTGCCCCGCAGACCGCTGGCGCTCGATCCCACCGCGCGCAGGCTCCCCGGCGCCGCGGCCAGAGCCGGCGCGGCGATCAGCAAGCACAAAACCAGTGAGACAATCCGAGTGGGCCGCATGGGGCGCAGGATCGCGCCGATGCGGTTAAGGTTACGCTAACCATGATTCAAATCGCCGCCAGCCTTGTCGCCGCCCTGCTGATCGCCACGCCGCCGGCGATCCGGCCCGACCGCCCGGTCGATTCCAGCGAAGCCCTCGCCGCGCTGAGGGCCGGGCGGGCGGGCGACGAAGCGCCGGCGACCGCCCTGGCCAGCCGGCCCTTCCGGGTGATCGCGCCGGTGGCGGCGGCGGACTGGTCTTACGATCCCAACTTCGCGGTGCTGACCTATCGCCCGCACCTGACCTTCTGGAGCGGCTCGGCCGAGCCCAGGCTTCAGAACGCCGTCGGTCTGCGCCTCGACGATGGCGGCGGCGAGCCCCTGGGCATCGTGCTGGCGCCGGCGGCCTTCGATTGGTTCATGGGCGGCGAGGGTTTGTCGGGCGTGCGCCTGCCTGTCCCGCAGGATGTCGCCGCCGACGCTAGCGGCTCGCTACGGCTGGTGATCGAGGGCCAGATCGAGCCCCTCGACGCCCACCACGCCATCGCCTGCGGCGCGCCTGGTGAAGGTTGCATCCTGGGCGCCCGGATCGACGATCTGGTGCTGATCTACGGCTCCACCCACGCGCCGCACATTTTGGCGCGATGGGACCCGGCGATGGGGGAGTAGCTGCGTGCTTCGACGCGCGCCCGATGGGCGCGGCTCAGCATGACGTGGAATTTTGAAGCCCACAAAGGCACGTCATCCTGAGCCGGTCGCGCAGCGGCCGCGTCGAAGGACGCACACGCTTTGTGCTAATCCTTACACCGCTCGATCAGAGCCATCGCGCCGGCAGGGGCGCGCACCTTGCCTTCATGGATGATGAAGGCGAACACCTCGCGCGGGGTCTTGGCGGGCTTGTGGTGGGGATCGGCGCAGGGCAGGTCGTCGGGCCGCCCGCCCTCGGCCCAGGTCTTCAACCGGCCGGCCCAGGCGTCCAGGTCCTTGGGCGCATAGGCGGTTTCGATGTCGTCGGAGCCGGTCTGCAGCCGGGCGTAGACGAAGTCGCCGGTGACGTCGGCCAGCGCCGGATAGGCGCCGTGGTCGGCGAACACCACCGGGATCTCGTGATTGCGCAACAGGGCGGCGAAGGCCGGATCGCGAAAGGTCGCGTTGCGCACCTCGACACAGTGGCGGATGTCGCGGCCGCCAACCTTGCGGGGAAGAAGTTCGAGAAATCCCCCAAAATCGGCCTCGTCGAACTTCTTGGTCGGGGCGAACTGCCAGAGCACGGGCCCGAGCTTGTCGCCCAGCTCGGTCACCCCCTGGTCGAAGAACCGGCCGACCGATTCGCCCGCTTCGGCGAGAACCTTGCGGTTGGTGCAGAACCGGTTGCCCTTCAGGGTGAAGACGAAGCCCTCGGGCGTCTCCTTGGCCCATTTGCGGAAGCTCTCTGGCTTCTGCGAGCCGTAGTAGGTGCCGTTGATCTCGATGGCCGTCAGATGTTGGCTAGCGTAGGCCAGCTCGTTCTTCTGGGCCAGGTCGTCGGGATAAAAGACCCCGCGCCAGGGCGGGAAGGTCCAGCCGCCGACGCCGATGCGGACCGCGCCACGCGTGGACATGATGTCACTCCCTCACGAATTCGAAGCAGGAACACTAGACGAACGCCGCGCCGGGCGTCAAAAGCCCGCGACGCATACCGCTGTTATGAATTCGCCCGTTTGTCGCGTGACCATTTGTTAACGAGCAAACCGGCCTCTGGTCGGCTAGGCCTTTGTTTCGAAGCGGTGGGAACTGTCGGGGGTTCGATGGCCGTCACCGTGCAACGGATTGATTTAGCCAGAAGTCGACCTAGCGCCATGCGCAAACATCTCGCCCTCGCCGCCATCCTGCCACTGCTCGCCGCCTGCGCGACTGGACAGAAGATTCCGAAGCCCAATGTGGCGTTGCCGGTCGCCTATCAGTTGCAGCCGACGCCCGCGCCGGCGGATACGCCGATCGACAAATGGTGGATGCTCTACAACGACCCGCAGCTGCAGAGCCTGGAGGACGAGGCCCTGCGCAACGCGCCCGACGCCCGCAGCGCCCTGGCGCGGCTCGAGCAGGCCAAGGCCACCCGCTCATCAGCGCTGTCGGCCTTCTGGCCGCAGGGGCAGATCCAAGGCCAGTACGACCGCACCGGCACCACGGCGCTTCAGGGAGGTGAGATCAACTTCCCGGGGTTTGGAAACATCAACGTCGCCAACCAAGGCATCACCGACAGCTACGGCGGCAATTTCAATGTCAGTTGGGAGGCCGACCTGTTTGGCCGCGCCGACGCGACGCGCAAGAAAGCCAACGCGGACCTCTCCGCCGCGCGGTTCGATTTCGAGGCTTCGCGCACCAGCCTTGAGGCCAATGTCGCTGACCAGCTGTTCCAGGCCCGCGGCCTGGCGATCCAGCTCGATGACGCCAAGCAGGAAGCTTTGATCGAGGCTCAGCTCGCCGACGTCGCCACCAAGAAGGCCAAGTTCGGCTTCGGGGCGAGCTCCGACGCCGACCAGGCCAATTCGCAGCTGGCGCAGACCAAGGCGCAGGTCACCGACCTGACCACTCAGCTCTATGCCGCCCGTCGAACCCTTCTGGTGCTGATCGGTCATGGCGGCGATCCGGTCGACAGCTTGCCGACCGTGCCGGACGTGGGTACGCCGCCGCCGATTCCGGCCAGCGTCCCGGCCCAGCTGCTAGCCCGCCGTCCCGATGTGCGCGAAGCGGCGATGCAGATCACCTCGGCCAAGGGCGCCTACCGGCTCGATCAGCTGGCGCTATTCCCGACCTTCAATCTTACGCCTGGCGTCGGCTTGAGCGCGGCCTCTGAACTCGGAGCAGCGACAGTCACCGACGCCTGGACGCTCGGCGCCTCGGTCGTACAACCTGTGCTCGACATTCCGCGGCTTATGGCCCAGATCAAGGTGCAGGGGTTCCAGGCCACACAGGCGGTCATCGCATACGAAAAGGCGGTGCAGACCGCGTACGGCGAGTCTGATAACGCCTTGGTTCAACTAGGCTCGGATGAAGAGAGGGTGCGGCTCTTGACGACCGGCGAGGCTGAGGGGCTCTCGGCATATGCGGCGTCCAAGAAACGCTATCAGGCGGGGATAGACGATTTGACCACGGTATTGACTGCGGAGCGCACCTGGCGCTCGGCGCGGACGGCGCTGACCGGCGCGGAGGTGCAGGCGCTGCGCCGCTCGGTCCAGGCTTTCAAGGCTCTGGGCGGGGGCTGGACGCCGCCTGAAATAAAGATGGCGAACGCCAGCCGATGACCTCCAAGACCTTGGTGAAGACCTTGGCGACCGCCGTGGCGGTCGCGCTTGTGTTTGGGGTGGCCGGTTGCCACAAAAAGCCCGCACCCAGCGCGCCGGGTCCGCGCGCCGTGCGCGTGGTGACGGTGGAAAACCGCATCATGGGCGGCTCTGTCGAAGCCTCCGGCCTGCTGGTCCCGCGCGAGGAAGCCGCCGTCAGCCCGGAACTCAGCGGCTACAATGTCGCCAAGGTGTTCGTCGAAGCCAACGCCACCGTGAAGCAGGGCCAACCTCTGGCGCAGCTGGACGACACATTGCTGCGCTCGCAGATCGCCCAGCAGACGGCCCTGGTGGACGAGCAAAAGGCGGCCGCCGAACAGGCCTCTCAGCAGGCCGCCGATGTGGCCGGCCTGGACAACCAGGGCGTGCTGTCGAAAGAGCAGATCGATCAACGCCGGTTCCAGGCCCGCACCGCCCAGGCGGCGCTGGAGGCCCAACAAGCCCAGCTGAAAGATCTTGAGACCCGCGAAGGATTGATGACCATCCGCGCCCCGGTGGCCGGCCTGATCCTGGTGCGCAACGTGCGCCCGGGCGATGTCGCCGCGCCAGGCGGAACGCCCATGTTCACCATGGCCCGCGACAGCCTGATCGAGCTCGACGCCGAGTTGGCGGAAGGCGATTTTGGCGGGATCAAGGTTGGCGATCCGGTGAAGGTCACCTTGCCGGACGGATCGACGGTCATGGGAGCGGTGCGCCTGATCATGCCGGCGATCAACCAGCAGACCAAGCTGGGCGATATGCGCATCAGCTTGCCGAACAGCGCCAGTCTGCGGCCGGGCGGCTTTGCCCGCGCCAGCTTCGGCGGCGGTGGAGCGAGCCAACTGGCCGTGCCTGAAACGGCCGTCCGCTATGACGCCGACGGCGCGGTGCTGATGACGGTGGACGCGACCAACCATGTGCATGAGGCCCAGGTGCGCACCGGCCAACACGCCGGCGGCTATGTGCAGCTGATCTCCGGCCCGCCCGCCGGCACGCGGATTCTGCTGGCGGCGGCGGTCTTCGTGCTGCCGGGCGATAAGATCGACCCGGCCGAGGACGCCGCCGGCCCAGGCGCGCGCTGATGGCCGAGCTCAAGCTTTCCACCTGGGGGATCAAGAACCCGATCCCCGTGGCCTTGTTCTTCATCGCCGCGGTGCTGGGCGGCGTGCTCGCCTATGGCTTTCTACCGATCAAGCAGTTTCCGAACATCGTCTTCCCCGCCGTGGTGGTCACCGTCACCGAGAGCGGCGCGGCGCCGACGGACATGGAGACCCAGATCACCCGGCCCGTGGAAGACGCCATGGCTGGCATCTCCAACGTCAAGTCGATCCAGTCGGTCGTCACCCAGGGCGCGTCGACCACCGTCATCCAGTTCGAACTGGGCGAAGACCTGCAGAAGGCCACCGACGAGGTGCGCCAGAAGGTCGACCAGACCCGAGCCGTCCTGCCGCTGGGCATCGATCCGCCGCAGATCCAGCGTCTGGACGTGAATTCCGAACCGATCGTCACCTATGCGGTCGCGGCGCCGAGCATGTCGCCGAGCAACCTGTCCTGGTTCATCGACGATACCGTCGCCCGCACGCTGCAGGCGGAAAAGGGCGTGGCCCAGGTTTCCCGCGTGGGCGGCGTCGACCGCGAGATCAACATCATCATCGATCCGGACCGTATGGCGGCCCAGGGTCTGAACGCGGCGACGCTGAACACGGCCTTGGCTGCTTTCGACACCGACTATCCGGGCGGCCGGCTGGATGTGGGCGGCCGCGAACAGACCGTGCGCGTGCTGGGCGCGGCGGTCACCGTCGAACAGCTGCGCAATCTCACCATTCCCCTGGCCGGCGGCCGTTACATCAAGCTGTCGGACGTGGCGGACGTGGGCGATGGCTCCTCGGAGCCGCGCGGCTTCGCGCGCCTGAACGACAAGCCGGTGATCGGCTTCCAGGTGCTGAAGACCAACGACGCCAGCGAGGTGCAGGTCGAGGATGAGGTCAAGGCGGCGATCGCCAAGCTGCAGGTCGCCCACCCCGGAACGACCTTCACCGAAATCTTCTCCACCGTGGACGAGACCCGCGACAGCTATGCCGCGACCCGTCGGGCGATGGTGGAAGGCATGGTGCTGGCCTCGCTTGTGGTCTTCCTGTTCCTGCGCGACTGGCGCGCCACGGCGATCACCGCCATCGCCATGCCGGTCTCGCTGATCCCCACCTTCCTGATGATGGCGGTGTTCCACTTCAGCCTGAACGTGGTCACCCTTCTGGCCCTGACCCTGGTGATCGGCATCCTGGTCGACGACGCCATCGTCGAGATCGAGAACATCCAGAAACGGGTGCAGGCCGGCGCACGCCCCTACTACGCCTCGATGGAAGGCGCCGACCACATCGGCCTGGCGGTTGTCGCCACCACCGCGACCATCGTCGTGGTCTTTACTCCCGTCTCCTTCATGGGATCGATCCCGGGCCAGTTCTTCAAGGAATTCGGCCTGACCGTCGCCGCGGCGGTGCTGTTCTCGCTGCTGGTGGCCCGGCTTTTGACGCCTTTGCTGGCGGCCTACTTCCTGCGGCCCGTCACCCATCCGCATCCGCGCGGCGAACTGATGCCCTTCTACCGGCGCATTCTGGAGTGGTGTCTGTCTCACCGGATCGCCACCGTGGCGATCGGCGGCGTCATCTTCATCCTGTCGCTGGGTCTTGACGCCTTCCTGCCATCCGGCGTTCAGCCGCCCAGCAACCCGGACTATATCTTTGTCGGCATGCAGGGGCCGCCCGGGGCGACCCTGGCGGACATGGACGCGGTTTCCCGCGAGACCACCGCTCTGTTCATGAAGCAGCCCGAGACCAAGTTCGTCTTCACCCAGATCGGGTCGACGGCCGGCGAAGGCTTCGGCGGCGGCGGGGGCTCCGGCGATCCATCATCCGGCACGGCCACCGTGGTGCTGAAGGATAAGCGCAGCCTCAACGTCACCCAGATTCAGGACCGCGTGCGCGCCTCCTTGCGGAGCATCCCCGACGCCCGGGTGACCTTCCAGGGCGGCGGCTTCGGCGCGGCCGGCATCCAGATTTTGCTGACAGGCCCCGACGGCGCTCAACTCAACCGCGCCGGCGACGAGCTTCAACGGGAGATGAGCGGCCTGAAATCCGTCGCCGATCCCCGGCCTTCCAACCCGCCCACGGGTCCCGAAGTGGTCATTCGCCCCGATCCGGAGCAGGCCGCGCGCCTGGGCATCAGCGTCTCGACAATCGCCAACGTCGCGCGGGTCGCCTCGCTGGGCGACATCGACGCCAATGTTCCCAAGCTGACCGAAGGCGAGCGGCGCATTCCGATCCGCATCCGCCTGCCGGCGGGCGCGCGAACCAATATCGACACGATCAAGAACCTTCAGATTCCCAACGCCAGCGGATCGACCACGCCTCTGTCCGCCGTCGCCGACGTCCAGTTCGACGCCGGCCCGGCGCAGATCTACCGCTACAACCGCGAGCGGGACATCGCCGTGGACGCCGACCTGGCCAATGGCGCGCAGCTCGGACAAGCGCTGAAGGAAATCAAGAAGACCCCGCTGATGCGTGACCTCGGCAAGCCCGCCTCCAAATATCCGGGCGTTCAGCAGGCCGAGCTCGGCCAGACGGAACAGTTCCGCCAGCTGTTTGAAGAGCTGGGCATGGCGATCCTGACCGGGATCGCCCTGATCTACGGCGTGCTGGTGCTGCTGTTCCGCAGCTTCTTCAAGCCCATCACCATCCTGGCGGCCCTGCCGCTGGCCATCGGCGGCGCCTTCCTGGGCCTGCTGGCCACGGGCATGTCCATCAGCATTCCTTCGCTGATCGGCCTGCTGATGCTGCTGGGCCTGGCGGCCAAGAACTCCATCCTGCTGGTGGAATACGCCATCGAGCGCGAGCGCGACGGCGTGTCCCAGCGTGACGCCATCATCGAGGCCTGCCGCGAGCGGGCGCGGCCGATCATCATGACCTCGCTGGCGATGATGGCCGGCATGCTGCCCACCGCCCTGGCCATCGGCAAGGGTTCGGAGTTCCGCCAACCCATGGCGGTCGCGGTGATCGGCGGCCTGATCTCCTCCACCCTGCTGTCGCTGGTGGTGGTGCCGGTGGTCTATGAGCTGATCGACGACATCGAGGCCTGGCTGAGGCCGCGCGTCGGCCGGCTGATCACGCCCGTCGAGGCGCCAGACGCAGAGGCGCCAGCGACCGACCTGCCGTCCTAGACTACAGACTTCGAGTCCGGTCCAACCGCCGGCGCTCGCCCCCTCCGTCGCTTCGCGCCACCTCCCCCGTGAAGAACGGGGGAGGAGAAGCTGCTTCTCCTCCCATGCAAGCGAAGCGCAGCGGAGGAGGTGGCGCGGCGTGTAGCGAAGCGGAGCGACGTGACGGAGGGGGCGAGCGCCGCCTCCCAACTTACGCTGGCGTCAGCCAATCCACGCGGCAGGAGGCACCTTCACCGTCCCTCAGCCGGACCAGGTCCGCGCCCAGGGCCATCAACGACTCATCCAGCTTCCAGGGGGCGTTGCAGATGATGATCCCGCCGCCGGCCAGGGTCTGGTCGTCGCGGGGCCGGATCTGGAATTCCGCCCGCAGGGTCTTGGGAAAGGGTGTGGAGATCGCGGCTTCGGCGAGGGTTTCGGCGATGACGCGGTCCTTGATCGGATACCAGGCCAGGAAGACGCCCGTCGGCCACTTCTTCAGGCCCCGGGCCATGGCGCGCGTCAGCGTCACGGCTTCGTCCGTCTTCTCGTAAGGCGGGTCGATGAACACCAGACCGCGGCGCTCCGGCGGCGGGGTGAAGGCGCCGATGGCCTCATAGCCGTCCCGATGATGCACGCCGATCCGTGGATCGTGATCATAGCGCGCGCGCAGGACATCGACATCGGCCGGGTGCAGCTCGCAGGCGATCAGCCGATCCTGAGGCCGCAGCATGCGCCGCGCGATCTCCGGCGAGCCGGGATAGCTTACCAGGCCCACGGGATTCATCGCCGTCAGCAGCTCGACATAGGCCGGGGCCGACGGCAGATCCTGGCCGAACACCTTGGCCGCGCCGGCTTCGTATTCCAAGGTCTTCTGCGCCGGCTCCGACAACAGGTCGTAAGCGCCCAGACCCGCGTGGGTGTCGAGCACGACATAGCCCTGCGGCTTCCGCGCCAGGTGTTCCAGGATCAGGATCAGCGCCGCATGCTTGAACACCTCGGTGTGGTTTCCGGCATGGAAGGCGTGGCGATAGTTCATCGAGGCTCGCGCGACAGGTCGGCTGGGCCGACAAACCGGGCGCTGATAGCACGCGTGAGGCCGAGCTTAGAGCGCGTTGGGATGAGATGGCTCTAATTTTGCGCTCATCCCCGCGCAGGCGGGAACCCAGGGTCACCAGACTCGATCTTGCAGCTGCGATCTTGGCGCAGCTGATCGAATAGCACCCAGTCGCCTGGGTCCCCGCCTGCGTGTTGTATCCCGGGAGGTTGGGATGAGCGGACTTTGTGGTGGCCTGGACTAATTCCAACCGGCTCTAAGAGACGAAATCCACGGGCACGCCCGGCTTGACGCCGTGGGCCAGGGCGAGCGCATCCCAATTGGTAAGCCGCACACAGCCGTGGGAGGCGGTCTTGCCGATCAAGGTCGGGTCCGGCGTGCCGTGAATGCCATAGCTCGGCGCATTGATGTCCATCCAGACCACGCCCACCGGGCCTTCGGGACCCGGCTTGATCGTGAACTTGCCGTGGGACCGTGGGCCCCATTTCAGCTTTGACGGGTCGTAGACGTAGTCCGGGTTCCAGGCGACGCCGTTGATCTTGTGGTGGCCGTGCGGCGACGGGCGTTCGGTGGATCCCACCGTGGCCGGATAGACGGCCAGCAGCCTGTTGTCGTCGCCATAGGCGAACACCTGGTCCTTGGCCTTGGAGACGACGATGTGTTTGACGTCGCCCTTGGCGAAGGCCGGCGCGCCGGGCGCCGCGACCCAGATCACCGTCCCGGCCGCACCCAGGCTGGCGTTGGGGTTCAGCGCCTGCAGCAGGCCCTGGCTCATGTGAAACCGCTCGGCCAGCTCCTGCAGCGGCGAGACATAGGTCGGCCCATTCGGCAGGGCGGCCAGCTTGACGAAGTCCTCGCCGACGCTGGGAGAGAAGGGCCCGGCGACATCGGCCGCCGTGATCGTATAGCCCTGGACCACGGGGCGGGTGTCTCGCGTCAGCAGGGTCCAGGTCTGGGCGTCCAGCTGGCCAGACGGCGTCAGGCCTTGCGCTGTCTGGAAGGCGACGATCGCCTTCTTGGCGTTTGAGCCAGCCAGACCGTCGATCACGCCGGGCGAGAAATCCGCGCGATCGAGCAGGACTTCAGCGCGGATCAGGACCGGGTCGGCGGCTTTGGGCGGGACGGGCGCGCGCCCCGGCGTAAACGCCGCGCCGTTGATGGCCTGCGCCATGGCCGGGATCGGCGGCGCCGGCGGCGGCGTGGGAGGCTGTGCAGGAGGCTGGGCGGGAAGTTGGGGCGTGGCGGCTACCGGCGGCTTCGGCGCCGGCGCGGGCGGCGCGCCGGGGGAGCAGGCGTAGAGCAGGCCCAACAGCGGTGCGAAAGCCAGAGACTTGCGAATATTGCGGAGTGGGGACGCGGTCACCCAGGCTTTACGCGCGACCGCCGCAGCGGTTCCGCCGCGCTCCAACGCCCCTACAGCGTCTCGGCTGGCGCCGGCTGCCATGGGAAGCCGATCAACCGCTGCAGCAGGCCAAACTGACCGGTAAAGCAGGCTGGCCCGAAGCTGATCAGCATCAGATAGCAAAGCTCGCCCGGCTCGGCGCAAGGCGCATGCATGAAGCCGGGCGCCGCGTGGGATATCTCTCCCGGCTCGTAGCGCGCGTGACCGTCATTATAGGCGCCGGTGAGGACCAGGGTCAGTTCCTCGGCGGTATGGTCGTGCTCGGCCGCGCCCCGGCCCGGCTCGACCCGCACCAGTTCGATGATGGCCCCGCCGCTAGCGATCAGCGGCAGCCGTTTGATGCCGAAGCCGCCAAAGCTCCAGCGCCGTCGCTGCAAGGCCTTGAGGCCGGCGTCACGCACGGGCGCGGGCAGATCCAGCAATTCCTTCGCGAAGGGCGGGTTTCGCGCCGCCAGCTGGGCGGCCTGGCGATCGTTCGTTTCCGCCTGGTCGATCAGCGCCAGCGTGCGCGTGAGCGCGTCGGCGCCAACCGCCTCGGGAGGCTCATCGACCAACAAAGCGCCGCCGACCGGGTCGATATCCAGCCGCTCGAAGTCCGCGCCGGCACGCATAACCGTCGCCACATCGACGAGCAGGCGCACGGCCGGATTGGCCTCGCCCACGCGCCGCAGCGCCTTCAATGTCGCCTGTTCGCCGATGTCGGCGTCCATGTCCGTCAAACCTTCTGGCGCGTTGGAACCCGCGCCGCGCCGACCTATGGCGGGTCGCTTGATTTGACTTACGTAAGCGCTCCCAAATCGGATTGAAACACAGCGCTATTTGAGTGGCGCTGGATCCGGAGCGGGTGAGGGCCGCGCCGCGGCCGCCGCCATGCCACGCAGATGCTCGCCCATGACCGCCAGCCTGTCCGCCTGGCTGGCCAGGACGGTTCCGCAGCGGTCCCGCTCGGTTCGCAGATCCTCACGGGTCATGATCCGCAATTGCTCGACGACCGCCGCCTCCAGGTCCAAGTCCGGCGCGCGTCCTCTCAAACGGCCAACAAAATAGAGCCCAGCTGACGTCGCGAGCGATCTGGTCTGCGGGTCAGGCGATTTGCTGAGGTCGAGCGCCACCACCAGGCAGCGGATGTCGGAGACGTTATTGTCCTGCGCCCGGGCGGACGCGGCAAGGGCGAGCGCCGCCGCCAGTATCGCAAGAGAAACCCGGATCATGGATGATCCACCCGAAGACGACGACGGCGCCTGGATAGTCGCCTCGCCCGAAGCCATGTAACTTCGCACACACGATCGCAACCCTGAAGTCCTCAAGGCCCCATGACCCACGTCGCGCGCGAGAAGACCAAGCTGCTGAACCGCCTGAAGCGTATTCGCGGGCAGCTGGAGGCGATCGAGAGGGCCGTCGACCAAGACGTCGAATGCACCCGGGTGCTGCAGCAGGCGACCTCCTGTCGGGGCGCCCTGGACGGCTTCATCGCCGAGGTGATCGAGGACCACATCCGCGAACATATGATCGATCCCAACATGCCCAAGGATGACGCCCGCGTGCAGGCGGCCGAAGAGCTGGTGGAGATTGTCCACGCCTATCTCACCTGACGCCGCCGGGCTGCCCGGCCGTCATGCGCCTGTCATAAAATAGTATACCCCCCTATATTTCTTGACCCTGACCCGCGCGGGGTCTAGAGCGCCGGCCACCGATGGCTGAGCTGTCACAAACCACGTCTATGTCGACCTATTTCGCCTGATCCGGCCTCGGCCCGCGGGCGCGAGAAACGGGAGTCCTGGGGATGCATGCGCTCCATAAAGTTGGCGTCGCCCTGCTCTGCGCCCTGGCGGGGCTATCGGCGACGAGCTGCAAGCGCGTGGAGGCTCAGAGCGCCGCGCCCATGCTGGTGCATGACGGCGCGCTGATCGAGATTCCCGCCGGCTCGCCGCTGCGCACCCATCTCGTGGTGCAGACGATCGGTGGCGACACGGGCGGGCGCCGCCTGGATCTCCCGGCCATCGTCGAGGCGGACCCGGCGCGGGTGGCCAACATCCTGGCGCCCCTGACCGGCCGCGTCACCGCCTTGAACGTCGCCCTCGGCGACCGGGTGCATCGCGGCCAGGTGCTGGCGGTGATCGCCTCGGGCGATCTGGCCCAGGCCAATTCCGACCTCCAGAAGGCCGACGACGCCTTTGCCACCGCCGACAAGGCGCTGACCCGCGCGCGAGGCGTGCAGCAGGCCGGCGGGGCGGCCACCAAGGACATCGAGGCGGCCGAGAGCGCCTACAACCAGGCCAAGTCCGAACGCGAGCGCGCGCACATGCGCATGGAGGCCCTGAACGGCGGCGGCGCCCACGCGGCGGGCCAACTGGTGCTGACCGCCCCGCGGGACGGGGTGATCACCACCCTGGCCATCAGCCGCGGCGCCCAGGTCGGCGACCCGACCGCGGTGCTGATGACGGTGACCAATATCGAGCGGGTCTACATCACCGCCAATGTACCGGAGGACGAGGTCGGCCTCATCGCGCGGGGCACGCCAGCCGACATCCAGCTCACCGCCTATCCAGGCCAGACCCTGCATGGCGCGGTCAGCGAGGTGAACGCGGTGATCGAGCCGGATACCCATCGCCAGAAGGTTCGGATCGCGCTGGACAATCCCGGTGGCCGGTTGATGCCCAACATGTACGCCACCGCCACCTTCACGACTCCGGCGTCCTCGGGCGCGAGCGGCGCGGTGTCCGCGCCGCAATCCGCCCTGCTTATGAACAACGACTCGATCACGGTGATGGTGGAGGTGCGGCCCTGGGTGTTCGAGCGCCGCAAGGTCAAGCTGGGCGACGAGACCGATGCCGCGGCGCGGGTGCTGAACGGCCTGGCGCCCGGCGACCGGATCGTGATCCGCGGCGGGGTGCTGCTCAATGATTAGCCGGGCGCTGGAATACTGTTTCCGGCATCGGCATATCGCGATCGCCCTGGCGGTCGTGTTCGCGATTCTTGGCTACCTCTCCTGGACCCAGATCGCCATCGAGGCCTATCCGGAGCTCGCGCCCGTCGGCGCCCAGGTCACTACCCAGCTTCCGGGCCTCGCCGCCGAGGATGTGGAGCAGCAGGTCACCATTCCTCTCGAACGCGCCCTGGGCAGCACGCCGGGACTGGTGTCCTTCCGCTCCACCAGCACACTCGGCCTGTCGCTGATCAGTCTGGAGTTCAAGGACGGGTCCGAAGACTATTGGGAGCGGCAGCGGGTCACCGAGCGCATCGCCGGCGTCACCCTGCCCGGCGGCGTCACGCCTTCGCTCGACCCGGTCTCGGGGCCTTCGGGGGAAATCTATCGCTACACCCTGGAGTCCGAGACCAAGAACCTGATGCAGCTGTCGGAGATCCAGCGTTGGGTCGTGGTGCCGGCGTTGAACCAGGTGCAGGGGGTGGCCAACGTCGACAATTTCGGCGGCTACACCAAGGAATATGAGCTGGAGCTTGATCCCGCCCGCCTGACCCGCTACGGCGTCGCGGTCGACGACATCGTCACCGCCATCAACAGCAACACCGCCATCGCCGCCGGCGGGCGGGTGACGCGGGGCGAGCAGTCCTATGTCGTGCGCGGGGTGGGCCGGGTCAGTTCGCTCAGCGATATCGGCGACATCATGGTCGCCGAGCACGGCGGCGTGCCGGTCTATGTGCGCGACCTCGGCCAGATGAAGATCGGCCATCAGATCCGCGAAGGCATCCTGGGCAAGGACAACAACCCCGACACGGTCGAGGGCATCGTCGATCTGCTGAAATACCAGAACCCGTCGCAGGTTCTGAAGGACGTCCATGCCGAGGTCGACAAGCTGAACGCTCAACTGGCGCCCCAGGGCGTCAAGATCGTCCCCTACATCGACCGCGACGACCTGGTCCACGCCACGGTCGAGCATGTGGCCCGCACCATCGTCGAGGGGGTGGTGCTGGTCTGCCTCATCCTGCTGCTGTTCCTGGGCAGCGCCCGCATCGCCCTGGTGGTGGCCGCGACCATTCCGCTGGCGCTGGCGATGGTGTTCACGATGATGAACCTGTTCCACATGCCGGCCAACCTGTTCTCCCTGGGCGCCATCGATTTCGGGGTGATCGTCGACGGGGCTATTGTCGTCACCGAGGCCCTGCTGCGCCTGCGCGAACGCCTGCCCGGCGATCAGATGTCGGAAGGCCTGGCGATCAACACCGCGACCCATGTGGCGCAGCCGATCTTCTTCGCCACCCTGATCATCATCACCGCCTACTTCCCGCTGCTGGCCTTCACCCACGCCGAGGGCAAGCTGTTCCGGCCCATGGCCTACACCGTGGGCGCGGCCCTGCTCGGCGCGCTGATCTATGCCCTGGCGCTGGCGCCGGGGCTCGGCTTCATGGTGCTGAAGAACCCGATCCGGCTTCGCCCAAACCCCTTCATCGAACACCTGCGCAACGGCTATCGAGACTGGCTGGCGAAGCTGCTGAAGAATCTGCCGATCGCCTACGCCGCGGCCGGCGCGGCCCTGATCGCCGTGCTGGTGCTCGGCGCCACCGTAGGCCAGGAATTCCTGCCCGACCTGGATGAGGGCTCGCTCTGGCTGCAGGTGGACCTGCCGTCGGGCCTGTCCCTGGACAAGGCCAGCGAGATGGCCGGAGAACTGCGCCAC